>Ga0182008_10000106_pt1 | contig 64562 bp, 85 predicted proteins | sample Sormic07211129_1_FD_120482 | JGI IMG/M metagenome (GOLD analysis project Ga0182008, IMG submission 120482) | Rhizosphere microbial communities from Sorghum bicolor, Mead, Nebraska, USA - 072115-129_1 metaG | ecosystem: Host-associated > Plants > Roots > Rhizosphere | place: USA: Nebraska...
CCTGACCAGCTGCGGTTCCCGTATCTGGTCAGCCCCAAGGTGGACGGTATACGGGCAACACGTTGGGGTGGACGGCTGTACTCACGTTCACTCAAGCTGATCCCAAACAAACACATCCAGTCCCTTTCCTACGCAGCCAACCTACCGGCACCCTTCGACGGTGAGCTGGTGGTGGGTAGTGCCACCGGTGAGGGTGTGTTCAACCGCACCACCAGCGGTGTGATGTCCCGGGACGAAGCGCCGGCCTTTACTTGGTACGTGTTCGACTACGTGCCGATCAGCGAGGTGCAGCGTCATGTGTTCCAGGGCAGGTACAACCGCCTGACGCAGTACGCCGATGAGATCGAGCGGCACGCCCCGTGGATAAAAGTGTTGCGGCACATCATGGTGCACAACATCGAGCAGCTGCTGCGGGCCGAGCAGAACGCGATCAACCTGGGGTTCGAGGGACTGATGGGCCGCGACCCGACAGGCCCGTACAAACACGGCCGATCGACCGTTCTAGAGGGCTGGCTGTACAAGTTCAAGCGGTTCGTGAGCGATGAGGCGCTGGTGATTGGTTACATCGAGGAGATGCACAACACCAACGAAGCCACCATCAACGAGTTGGGCTACACCAAGCGGTCGAGCCACGCCGGTGGGATGGTAGGCAAGGGCACCCTCGGCGCGCTGGTCTGCAAGAACCTGGCCGGTGCTGAGTTCAACATTGGCAACGGGTTTACTGCCGACCAGCGCCGGCAACTGTGGGCTATCCGCGACCAGCTGGTGGGCCGCATCGCCAAGTTCAAGCGCTTTCCGATCGGTGAGAAAGACAAGCCCCGGTTCCCCGTGTGGGAAGGGTTCCGTGACCTTAGAGATATGGGATGAACTGGCACGACCGAATGACCCGAGGTGGCGGGTTCTTAGCCATGACTACGGCCGGCGCCTTGCTGCAGGTGGTTTCGCAATGGTTGCCAGAGTGGACGCGTGCAACTATTTGGTGGATTGGTAGTGTACTAACGTGGACAGCGGTGGTCATCATGGTCTATGCCTTGTACCAGACAGTCGGTCCGGGTGTACGATTGTCCACCTGGAGGCGGATGCGCAAGATGGGCTGGCGGTGGAAGTCACACGGCTTCGTCAGCCCCTGCGGGAAGCGCGAGATCCGCCGGTTGGAACCGGGGCAGTGGGCAGCGGTGCAATGGGAACGTGACCCGGCCGCCCAGACGTTCGGTTTCTACCGGGGCATTGAATGCGCCGACCCGCTTGCCGCGTTAACGGCTGCGTACCTGGACAACTGGGGCGAATGAACCACAACAGCTTGGAGAACCACGGATGAGCACGAAAGTACAAGATGTTTCCGTCGACTGCGAAACCCTGTCCCTAAAGGATGAGGCGTGCATCCTGTCGATCGGCGCGGTCAAGTTCGACATCCATGACGGCACCCTCGGCGATACCTTTTCCCGGGTGGTCGACATCGAGCAGCCAGGCGGCGGCGTGATCGACGCCAGCACCGTGGCCTGGTGGATGCGACAGAAGCCCGAGACGCAGGCTCTGATCTTTGGCCTGGACGTCAACCGTGTGCCGCTGATGCAGGCGCTGGTGGAATTCAGCGAGTGGTTGGGGTTCACCGATGAGTTGCCCGAGGGTGAGTATCCCAAGGTTCGATTGTGGCAGTGCGGCGACCGCGACCGTGTGTGGTTGGAGTCGGCTTACAAGGGCACGGGGCTGGTTCATCCGTGGAAGTATTGGCAGTGGAAGGACCAGCGCACCATCCGCGAACTGTTCCCGCACGGGTACTTCGCTAAAAACTGGCAGTCGCACGGCGCTCTGCCCGATGCGATGGGCCAGGCTGGCCACCTGATTCAAGCGTTCGCGATCCTCGGGCCGGTGTTGGCACCGATCTACGAGCAAGGCCGTGAATCCTGGGATCTGGAGCACGCCCGCCAAGACACGTTGGCCATGGCCTATTTCTGCGGGTTGGAAACGATCGGCGAAGCCATGGACAACATGGAGATCCACGCCAGCCAGCTGTTCAATTACGAAGACATCGACACCAACCTGACCAAGATGCACCAGGCCTTCGCCGGCATCATGCCGGGTGAGTTGGTGGTTGATCACCTGGAGCGCAGCCGCAAGGCCCTGGCCGATTGGGAACTGGAAGAGATGACCGGGCAAGCGATCCAACGCGGCGCCCAAGAGGAGCTGGAATTGCCCGAGGTAGAGCATCAGTCCGTGTGACAACGGGTTGTAGGTTGGGGTGACCGCGTTCGGGGGTGTGCTGTATACTTACAGCACACCCCTATGAGATGAGGCCACCCATGACCGATTGGCAAAAAGTGTTTAAGACCTTGGCCAACGCTGGATACACCGACAGCCAGATCGGGAAGTTGTGTAACAAAACCCGGGCTGTGGTGTGCAACGTGCGCAACGGAACGTATCCGTTCGTGTTCGAGCCAGGCCACGCGGGGGGCGAAGTCGTCTTAGCGGAACTGCGCAAAGTCGAGGCCGACCTACCCAAGGATAACCCCATGGATTGAGATCGAGGGTCGCGCTCGGTTTCGGAGGCTGGATGAACGAACCGTTGCTGCAGTTGACCCTCGACTTCGAAACGTTCTACACCACCAAGGACCAGGGCGGGTACTCCCTGACCTACATGACGACCGAGGAATACGTTAGGGATCCTCGGTTCGAGATCATTGGATTCAGCATCAAGAAGGGCCGGGCGCCGGCACGTTGGTACTCGGGCACGTTGGAGTATCTGCGCGGGATCCTGAGAGCCCTGCCGTGGCACCGCATTTTCTGCATAGGGCACAACAATTCCGAGTTCGACGCGTTCATCCTGACCGAGATCATCGGCGTCAGACCGGCCGGCTATGGCTGCACGTTGCAGATGGCACGGTCGCTACACGGTGGCAAGCAGGCGAAGTCCCTGGCTGCGATGTGTGAGCTGTACGGGTTGAAGGCCAAGGGCACCCAGGTCAAAACGTACGTGAACAAACGCCGCGCGGACTTCACCCCGTGGGAACTGCAGGACTACGGCGATTATTGCTGCGACGACAGCGATCGCTGCTTTGAATTGTTCAACTTGTTCGTGCCACAGATGCCCGTCAACGAGTTGTGGTTGGCCAGTCTGTCCACCTCGATGTTTGCCGAACCCAAGCTGGTCCTAAACCGTGCACTTCTGTGCACCATGGCGCAGGATATGGAGATACGAAAGGGCAAGCTGATGATGCGGGTGGCCGACATCATGGGCGTGCCGGCGGGTACGGATGCACTGACCCGGACGCTGGAAGTCCAGCGGCTGTTGAGGAAGGACGCCGTACTGGCCGACGTGTTCAAGCAGCACTACGACATCGACCCACCGACCAAGTTGAGCCCCAAGAAAAAGAACCCCGACGGTTCGCCGATGGTGGTGTACGCGTTTGCGAAAACCGATGAGCCGATGGTTGCGCTGCTGGACTACGAAGACGAATCAGATCCGCAGGGGGCCGAGGATATACAGGCACTGGCCGCCGCTCGACTCAGCGTTAAATCAACCATCAACGAGTCACGGGTAGAACGGTTTATCAACATCGCAGGGCGGGGCCGGCTGCCCGTGCCGATGGTGTACGGCAAGGTTCACACCCACCGCCTGGCCGGTGGCCAGAAGATCAACATGCAGAACCTGACCGGTACCAGAAAGGTCAGCAAGAAAACGCCGCTGGGTACCCTGATCATGACCCCGCACGGGCCTGACAGGCTGCTGGATTACCACCTGGTCACAGGCCAGGTGAAGTGTGCGAACGGCGCGGTGTACAGCAACGAGCGGCAGCAGTCGTGCCACGTTGTCGGTTTGCGTGACGCGATCGAGGCGCCGCCGGGGTATCGAATCGTGGTGGCTGACTCGGCGCAGATCGAGCTGCGGGTGTGCCACCTGCTGGCTGGTCAGATGGACACGATCGCCGAGCTGCGGGCCGGCGTCGACGTGTACTCATCCTTTGCCAGCACGTTGTACAACAGGACGATCACCAAGGCGGACTACACCGAGCGGCAACACGGCAAGGTCGGCATGCTGCAGCTGCAGTACCAGTCGGGATGGAAGTCATTCAGGAACGCGGCTCGAACCATGGGCGGCATCCGGCTCAGCGAGGATGAATCGCAAGGCACCGTGACCGTGTACCGCAGCAGGTTCTCAGAGATACCGAAGCTGTGGCGCAGCTGCCAGAACGCGATCCCACGGATGGCCCGGGGTGGCGGCGGGTACATCGACCAGTGGGGGCTGTGCAAGATCGACGATGGCCAGATCAGCCAGCCAGGCCGTAACCCGATCGTGTACCACAACCTACGGCAGGAACTGCTGGAGAATTTCGACGGCGACCTGGAGATGCAATGGGTCTACGACGACAAAGAAAAGCGTCACATGAAAAAGATTTACGGCGGGTCGGTGACGGAGAACGTCAGCCAGTGGCTTGCTCGTAACGCGGTGTTCGATCAGATGCTGGAAGTGCAGCACAAGTACCGCAGCCCTGACCCACTGGAAGGCGTGGCCCTGACAGTGCACGACGAAGTGGTTGCCGTGGTGAAGGAGGAAAAAGCGGATGACTGCCTGGCCTTTATGCTCGGCGTCATGAGTCAGTCGCCTACCTGGTGGCCACAGCTGCCGCTTGCGGCCGAGGGTGGCCACGGCATCCGGTACAGCGAGTGTAAGTAATGAGAAAGCCGCGCAAGCACTGCTGGGTTTATTTCCACAGCATCGGCACACGCGAGTGCATCGACTGCACCCGGGTAGAAAAACTCCGGGAAGACTTCGGAATGGTAACGAACAAACCAAGGGTGGGTAAGCATGAACAAGCAGCGATTGAAGGCGGTACTGATCAAGGCAACAGAGACGGCGGCGTTGCTGGCTGCCACGGTAAAAGACCCAGCGAGGCGGGAACGGCTGGAACAGAAGGCGGCGACCTTGCGACAACAGGTTGTCGACATGGACTGAATGGCGAGGTTGAACCATGAGACTGATCATTGCGGGTTCCCGGGACATCACCCGCGTCGGGAACTTCGAGCGCTTGCTTGAGACGGTGAAGCGGGTGTGTACCAGCAAGCCCACTGAAATCATCAGTGGTCACGCGATGGGGCCGGACCAGTGGGGTGAGGAGATCGCCGGCATGTTCGGCATCCCTGTGCGCCAGTTCATCCCCGCCTGGCAGAACCCAGACGGCAGCACCAACAAAGGGGCCGGCTTCATTCGCAACGGTGATATGGCGGTATACGCCAGTGAAGTTCCTGACAGCGTGTTGGTAGCGATGTGGGATGGGTCGAGCCGGGGCACCGCGCAGATGATCGAGGTGGCCAAAACTTACGGCCTCCGCGTTGAGGTGGTCTACCCTAACGCCACGGTGAAGGCAGCGGACGTTGCGCCACCGACACCCTACATTTTCCCGCAGTCGTATTCATCGCTGGGTGTGTTCGACACCTGTGCCTACCAGTACCACGCCAAGTACATCACCAAGGAAGTGAAGTACGTTCAAAGTGCCGACGCCAAGTGGGGCGACGATGCCCACAACGGGTTGGAGAAGTACGTGATAACCCAAGGCAGTAGCGGTATGCCGGGGAACATGATGCACTACGCACCCTACGGTGACTGGGTGTTGGAGCGGGCCGCAAGACGCGGCGGGATCGTGATGGCCGAGCGGCAAGCGGCAGTCACCCGCGACCGCACGCAAACTGGCTACAAGTCTAAGGACGCATGGATCCGGGGCAAGGTCGACATCACAATCCTGTACCCACAGGAACGCAAGGCTGAGGTGTTCGACTGGAAGACCGGCAAGATCCGCAACGACGCGGGCCAGTTGAAACTGTACGACGGGTTCACCCTGGCGGATTACCCGGACATCGATGAGGTGGCTTCGGGTTACATCTGGTTGGAACACAAGCAGATCACGCCGCCGGTTATCATTGCACGCAGCAACGTACAGTCTGTGTGGTCGGAGTTCGACCACAAATACGCGCAGCTGCAGGACGCGTACACCAGGCAGGCTTGGCCGAAGCGCCCCAACGGGTTGTGTAAAGCCTGGTGTGACGTGATGAGCTGCGAACACAACGGTAAAAGGGCGGGGTAGATGGACACAGGTGAGAAAGAGCTGGGTGAGTTCCTGGCCACGCAGTACCAGTTCGTCAGGCGGTGCGGGGACGGCAGTTGGATCGGCATGCACCGGATGGGCTACAACTGGCGGCTGTCGATCGACCTGACCTACAGCGGCATCGGCGACAACTATTGCTACGACCACATGGACGTTTGCTACAACGCGTTCCTGAGCTTTGAGCCGGGCCGCGACAAGGATCCAGAAGGCTGGAAGAAGCACGTTGAAACAAACCGGTGTCGCCCGAACGGTGACCCAGATCGGGAGTCAATCGGATGGCCACTACCGCCGATGTAATAGTGGAAACCCGGCGGGATCGGGCGCTTGATATGGATCAGGCGCTGGAATCGATGCCAGGTTTCGAGGCGTTTGTGGATGAGGCCGACGCGCTGGGGTTCACGATGACAGCGGCCTTCCCGTGCACCTATGTGACATGGGGGACGTTGACATTTACAAACCGGGAGCCACCAGAGCGCCCGTGGAACCGACGTCCGATATTGCAAGCGAGGTACGATGGTAAGCGTTGGTGGTGGGCCTTGGAGAATTACACGTTAGAGTTTGAATCGGCTGCGGCCGCATATGTTTTTGAGAGTCTTGGCGGGTGGGATCGCTGAGGAATGTTTGCATGGATGAGCAGCACACCGCCACGGCGGTAGACGCGGTAGACGCGGAGTTTCTGCGGGACGTAGGGTTTTACGAATACGACCCGGGTCGCCGGTGGTACCGGTGGCATGACGACGATATGGAAGTGATCGACGCCGTCCGTGAGGATGGCCGGCCGCTGAGCTGGTCAGTGTTGGTGTACGTGCCTGGTGGGCATGAACCGGCCTACCACCACATTGGTTTCGGTGAAGTGCAACATGCTGTGGTGTACGCCAGTCTCGATGACTGGGGACGCGGCAGCCGCAGGCGGTTGACGCGGGAGGCCTCGGACGATCGGCGGGAATTCGTCGACCGGGGGTTGCTCCGTGAAGGGTGCACCTGTGCCCGGTCGCCAGCCGACGACGCCTATGGCCTGGCCAACAACGATTGCCCCTGGTGCACCCACCCAGGCAACCCAGAAACACAGGCGTCCGACCCCAGCTGCTGGGAGGACGGCCGATGAACCGACAAGGTTTTAGCCTGGCGCTGCAGCGGGCAGGCCGTGAGGCCGTGGCTACACTCAAGGCAGCCGGGTTCGCACCACGCGTTGTGCCGACCCCGGACTATGGCGAGCACGTCACGTTGGCACGGGATGCAGTGTGGGACTGGACGCACTTCCTTTACGCCGCGTACGACTTAGAGCAGGATCGTTTTGTGTGGCAAGCCAACCGGGGGTTCTATACGTCGCCCCCGTTCGACAGCGTGCTGGCAGCGTTCGCGCATGCCGAGCTGTCGCAGTGGAAGCGCAGCAGTGTCCCTACAGTAGGGATCGCCTGATGGCCACACCCGAGGGCAAGGTTAAGGACAAGGCCAAGCAGCTGATCAAGCTGCACGGCGCAATGTATGACCGTACCGTTATGAACGGCATGGGCCAGAACGGCCGTGCCGATGACGTCGTGTGTCGCAGTGATGGGCACTTCGGCGGGGTCGAGTACAAGGCCGGCAACATCAAGCGGGTATCCGTGCTGCAACGGCTGTGGTTGAACCGGGTCATGGCCTGCAATGGCAGCAGCCTGGTGATCAACCGCGACAACCTTGGCTTGCTGGAAAAGTGGTTGAAGAAACCGGGATGGCGCATCAACGCGTTGTTCGGTGATACCGAGAGAACCAAGAACACCTGCGTTGGGCACGTTGCTCGATGCCACGGCTATGCCGAGGTGTTCATACCTTTTGAAAAGGGCAGCGCGGCCCCGCGCCGGCCCAAGCAAACGACGGTGAGCCATGCTAGTACACAAGGAAAGCCAGAGCCTGGTGCTCAAGTTGCGCGAGCCCGACCGGGTCTTGCTCAACATTCCCAAGTCACGGCTGGTTAACGACCCCGAGCAGGGAATGCTGACCCAAGTTCGGTTCGGCCTCGATGAGGCCAGGGTACTGCGCAACCTCGGCATCGCGGCGCCGTCACCCATCAGGTATTTCTACGACTTCCCCATCAAGCCACCGTTCAAGCCCTTCGACCACCAGGTCACCACCTCCGAATTCTTCACCCTCTACAACCGCAGCATCTGCCTCAACGACATGGGCACGGGCAAAACCCTCAGCGCGTTGTGGTCGTTCGACTACATGAAATCGCTGGGGATCATCCAGCGCGCGATCGTCGTGTGTCCTAAGTCCACGCTGTTTAGCGTGTGGGAGGATGAGATTCGCAACCACTTCCTGTCGCGGCTCAAGGTCAACGTGGTGTACGGCGATCGCAAGCGCAGGCAGAAAATTCTCAACGACCCGGCCGACATCTACATCATCAATCACGACGGGCTCAAGGTGGTCGAGAAGGAATTGCGGGGTAGGACAGACATCAACCTGTGGATCATCGACGAAGCCGGCGCGTTCCGTAACCCGGCGTCCAAGCGGCATGCGCTGCTGGCCAGCCTGGTACGCGGCACCGACTGGATGTGGCTGATGACCGGCACGCCGTGCCCAGAAGCTCCGACGGATGCGTGGGGATTGGCTAAGCTGATGCATGGAAACCGGGTAAGACCGGCGTACTTCACGGCCTTCCGTGATCAGACTATGCTGCAATTGACCCAGTACAAGTGGGTACCCAAACCGGACGCGTACACTCAGGCGTACGCGATCATGCAACCGGGGATCCGCTTCAAGAAAGAGGACTGCATTGACCTGCCGCCGGTGAGTTTCGTTTCGCTGACCTGTGGTCTGACACCGGAACAACAGGCCGCGTACCGCTCAATGATCACCACCATGGCCACCGAGATCCGGGGCGTGACGATCACAGCCGCGAACGCGGCGGTCAAGATGACCAAGTTGCTACAGATATGCGTGGGTTCCCTGTACGACGAGTTCGGGGCCAGCCACCGCGTCGACACCAAGGAGAGACTGCAGTTGTGCGAACAGGTTGTGGAACAGAGTGCACACAAGGTGATCGTTTTCGTGCCCTTCACCCAGGCGCTCGACGCTGTGGCCGCACATCTGGCAAAAAGGTGGACAGTGGCAAAAGTGGACGGGAGGACATCGGACACGCAGCGCAAAAAGATATTCTCCGACTTCCAGCAACAGGTCGAACCTCGGATCATCGTCGCGCACCCAGGCACCACAGCCCACGGCCTGACCTTGACCGAAGCGGACACCACCGTTTGGTACGCACCTATCAGCAGCCTGGAAGTTTTCGAGCAAGCGAACAACCGCATGAACCGGCCGGGTCAAACCCGCAATATGACTGTGGCTACGATCGCGGCGACCAAGCTGGAAGAGAACATTTACAGGGCCTTGCGCAGCAAGAAGGACGTGCAAGGGTCGGTGTTAAATCTGTTCCTCGGGGAACTTGGGTTGCAATAGTTGACGGGGTAGATCGTGTCATCTAGTATAGGAACTATACACACAGCAACAGAGCGAGTCGCCGCCATGTACTACAAAGCCGACCCCGTCCATATGGATTCCGATGGACAGTGGTACTTCTACACACCCGACCTGCTGTCCCGGTTCGGTCCTTATGTTGACCAGGCCTTGGCGTACACCAAGGTGAACAAATTCATTCAGTTCCTGAATTCGCAGGGGCCGCAACCCGCAGCCCCGGCAGCAAACGCCCAGGTGGATGAACTCATGGCTCGGACGATCACAGTGCGCGATGAGATCGAGAAGATCAAAGCGCGCCATGCGAAAGAGCTGGAAGTGCCACAAGCGGAGTTAGCCCGGTGCGAAGGGGGCTTGCTCGGGTTCCTGAATGCACACAATATGGACTCCGTGAGTACAAACCTTGGCACCGCGTACACACAAACTGCTTTCAGGTGTGCAATAGGAGACAAAGGGGCTTTAACGGAGCACATCCGTACACACGGTGATGTGGACCTGTTACAGACTCGGATCAGTTCTACCAACGTGAAGGCGTGGATGGAGGCCCACCCCGGGGAACACATCCCCGGCGTGAAAATTGACTACGTTCGCGAAGTTCGCATTCGTCGCAAATAAACCAATCCAAGGATAAGCCGTGATGAGCAACTTAATTCCCTTTGGCCAGGGTCAAGCCCCGGCCTATGTCCAGAACCAAACCGACCGCGCTCGCCTGATGAACGCCGGTGCGGTCGTCGGCACGGGTGTCGGTGGTGTCAACCGCATCAGCCTGAAACAGTGCCGCTTTTCCCGCGTGATCGGCGGCAGCATCCAGCCGATTCAGGCCTTCGACCTGGACGTGGCCATCGTCCGCATCAACGACGGTATCAACAAGACGTTCTACCTCAAGGACTGGAACCCGAACGACGACACCACCCAGCCGGATTGCTCAAGCGATGACGGTGTAGCACCACGCGTTGACTCGCCCGCGAAGCAGCACGTCAACTGCGCCGAGTGCCCGAAAAATCAGTGGGGTTCCTACGTGAACCCAACCACCGGCGCCAAGGGCAAGGCCTGCCAAGACACCAAGCGTATGGCGATCATGGCCCCGGGTCAGGGTGGTAGCTTCGCGTACAAGGGTGACCTGTACCAGGTGGCTGTGCCGCCGGCTTCGCTCAAGGACTTCCGTGGGTTCATCAGCGGGCTCGGTGCGAACACCCCGCCGGCCGCGTACAACATGATCGTCGCGACCCTGTCGTTTGACACCACCGTCAGCTTCCCCAAGCTGTTGTTCAAAGCCAGACGCTGGCTGGACATGGACGAATACGAAGCGGTGAACGGCCGTTACGATGACGAAGAAGCCAAGCGCGTGTGCGGCCTGGCCGAGGCCCAAGGTGTGCTGCAAGCGCCTCAGTCTCAGTACAACCAACAGCCGCAGCAGCAGCCACAACAGCAGCCGCAGCAGAACTACCAACAACCGCAGCAACAACCGCAGCAGAACTACCAGCAGCCGCAGCAACAACCACAGCAGCAACGGCCAGCACCGTCCGACGCTGGGTGGGGTGAGCAAGCCCAACCTGTTGTGAACAACCAGCCGCAGCAGAACCATCAGCAACAGCCGCAGCAAGAATACCTGCCGGCCGACGCTGGCTGGGGTGAGCAAGTGCGCCCTGTTAATCAGCCGCAGCAGCAACCTGTTGAGCGCATGCAGCAGCCGGCTTCGCAAGAAACCTGGAACGGCGCAGGCGCTACCACCAACCCGAACAACCAGCAGCGGCCACAACCAGCCGCCGGCGCGGGGTGGGGTGAAGAACCACAGCAACCTGTTGCCAACGCTGGGTGGGGTGAGCAAGCCCAACCTGTTGTGAACAACCAGCCGCAGCAGAACCATCAGCCAGCAGCCAACGTCGGCGCCGGTGGGTGGCCAGGTGAGGAGGGCACTGCGCACAACCAGCAGCAGCCGCAGCAGCAAGCCCCGTTGGCACCAGAAGGTGGCCGCGAACGTGGTCGGCCCTCGGCAGGTAAGCAGCGCCGGACCAAGGAGGAAATCCAGGAGGACGAACGCCTGGACGAAGCTGACAAGCAGCGTGCTCAAGGTGGCCAACAGCCGCAGCCTCAGCAACAGCCGCAGCAAACCCAGCAACCTGTTGCTCAACAGCAACCTGTTGCACAGCAGCCGGCCGGCGGTGATGGTTGGACGAATGGCCCACAGCCAGACGCACAACCCACTGGCGCACCGAACCAACCTCACTTGGCCGATCCGGCGCTGGCATTCGCCGGCTGGGATGACTGAGTAAGCAAGGGACTTGGCGGGGCTTCGGCCCCGCGCTGACTGGAGTGGGGCAAATGCTTAACGAAAAAGAACTGCTGGAATTCCTGCGCCTGCTGGCCGCGTTTAACGACGCGGTTGCTTTGTCGGCCACGAATACCGGCGTGCTGCTGGGTATATCCAAGAAGACAATTTGTCGCTGGCTTGCGGCCGCACGTGACGTGCTGGCCACTGGGAACACACCATCACATTCGGTGTACCGCTACCAGGCTGCCCAAGCGATCAACAAGATCAACCGCCTAAATGCCCTCGATGCTACGCAGGACACGTACGCAAATATCATCAACCTGAGCCCTTCGGATAAGCTGCGCGCGCTTCACACGGCAATGGATCCACGGGCCTAACCTGCCCGCCGAATAATAAGTATGGAGGCGCCGTGACAACAGTCGAATTTCTCAGACTGATCTGGCCATCGAGTGGGCTGTACCTGGTGCTGATACCAACGCATTGGGTGGATCGAGAATCGGGCGTACCTAAGACCAGTTTCAGACACTTCTGTCACCCGACAATTGAGGCAGCGGCCGAACACGCCCTGCGATTAGCCTACGACCAACGCGAACCAGCTCAGACCTATTTCGCCCTGGCTACCGTCAAACAGGATTACACCCAGATCAAGGCCCCCGAGCGGGAGAAAATGGGTGTCAAAGTACGGGGCAAACACAAGCGCGGCTACGACAACACCGATCTGATCAAAGCGTTTTGGATCGACATCGATGTCAAGCCGTCACCCCAGGCATACGCCACGCTCAACGAAGCCTGCGAAGCCTTGCGCAGGTTCAACACGGCGATGCAGTTCCCCAAACCCACGGTCGTTTCCAGCGGCGGTGGGTTACACGTTTACTGGCCACTGACCGAGGCGATCGACCCGGAGAAGTGGCAGCACTACGCGAACATCCTCAAGCAGCTGACGATCAGTTGGGGGCTACGCGCTGACCCGACCCGCACAGCGGACCGCGCCTCGGTGCTGCGTCCCCTCGGTACCTGGAACTACAAGCCCACGGTACAGCGTGAAGTCAGCTTGCTCCTGCAGGGCGGGGTCATCCCCACAGACGCGTTCCTCAACGCGTTGGCACACCGTGCCGAATCGCTGGACATCCAGCCCATCCAGCAACACCATTCGCAAATCCTCCTCACTGGTAATTCCCCGCTGCTGCCAGGCATGCGCCCGAACGTCGAAGCCGACGTCAGCGGGTTGAACCAGGCTGCGCTGAATGGCGTCAGCTACCTGAAAGCGGACGCCCGCAAGATCGTCCCGATGTGCAAACAGCTGGCATGGCAGGCGGCGAACCAGGCCTACGTTCCCGAGGATAGTTGGTACGCGATGCTGGGCTGCTTGCGCCACGCACAGGACGGAATCAAGGCCTGTCACTTCATGTCGCGCAGCCACCCGCAGTACGACTCCTCGGTGATGCTGCGCAAGATCCAACAGCACGAAGACAACAACACCGGCGCGACTCTGTGCACGACCTTCGAGAGCAAACGCCCTGGTGGGTGTGACGGTTGCCCGTACAAGGGCAAGATCAAAACCCCGCTGCAGATCGTTCGCGAAGTCGAAGCCGCGCCGCCGCCGGTGATGCAGCTGGTGAGCCCAACGGGCGCCGTCGTAACCCAACAGCTTGTGCCGCCGCCCAACGGGTTCAAGCGCATGCTCAACGCCGCGACGGGAACCCACAGCGTCTACGCAACCAAGACCGACAAGGACGGCGCGACGTGGGACGAACTCATCTACGGCAACGACATCTATCCGTCGATGCTGATATTCGATGAACGCACCCGCACGTATTCGGCGGTGATCCGTAGCTACCTGCCGCAAGACGGCTGGCAGGAATTCGAGATCCCCGGCGGCGCCCTGTACGACAAACGCAAATGGTCCTCGATGCTGGGGAACATGGGCGTGTTCGTCGACATGAACAACATCGATTACATGGTGAGCTATATGCTTGGCTACCTCATGGATCTGCAGAAAGCCGTGAAGGCCCATCGTCAATATGCCCAGCTCGGGTGGAACGACAAGATGGATCAGTTCGTGCTGCCTGATCGGATCATCACAGCCGGCGGCGTCGAGGTGATCAACCCGAGCCGCAACATCACGCGTCACCTCAAGTACAAGGAAGCCAAGGGCGACCTGGCCACCTGGTGCCAGGCCATGGCGATCTACGAACGCGACGGGCTGGAAGGTCTGCAGTTCGGGTTCGGCGTCGGGTTCGGCTCGCCCCTGTTTGTCCTAACGAGTTATGAGGGGGTGTTGGTGTCACTGGTGGGTAAGTCCGGCGGGGGTAAGTCCTCAGCCGCGCTGTCTGCCAACTCGATTTACGGCCACCCTAAGATGGGTTGGGCTGACGCTCAGAACGACACCATGAACTCGTTCATCGCCAAGCTCGGGGTGCTGCACCACTTGCCGGCGACGTACGACGAACACACCAACCTGCCAGACGACCAGGTATCCGAGCTGGCCTACCGGATCAGCAAGGGCCAAGGCCGCAACAGGTTGGAGCGTACCGGGGAAGCTGCCGAGAACCACGGCAACTGGCAGCTGATGCTGTTGGTGTCGGGTAACGCCAGCTTGGTCGAACGCCTGGCACGGGTGAAGGCCGACGCATCGGCCGAGTCCTATCGCGTGTTCGAATTCCATGTGGAGCAATACACGTTGACCAAGGCCGAAGCCGACGGCGTGTGGGGTACCGGCGGCGTGCTGTTGGATCACTACGGCATGGCCGGGGAAATCTACATTCGGTTCCTGATGAACAACCTGGACTGGGCAAAGGAACGCGTTGCGTTCTGGGTTAACCAGGTCGACAAGATGGCCAACCTCAAATCGGAAAACCGGTTCTGGTCGGCCGCCGTGGCCTGCGTTCTGACTGGGTTCGAGCTGTCGAATCAGTGCCGGCTGACCAACGTCAACATCCAGCGGCAATTGGATTTCGCCCTGCAGTGCATGGACAACATGCGCAGCAACATCACCGACTACACCAGCGGCCCAGTGGATCTGATCGCGCAGTTTGTGTCGCAGAACCTGCGCAGTTTGCTGGTCATTTCGGGTGAGTCGCGCACGGGCGGGATGTGCCAGGTGCTACGTGAGCCGGCATCTGACAGGCTGTTGACGCGGGTCGAGATGCACACCGGTCGCATGCTGATACACCGCGTGCAGTTCCGCCGGTTCTGTGGTGCGCAGAAGTTCGACGCCGGCACTGTGCAGCGTGAGCTGCAGCGGCGCGGGATTCTGATTCAGCACAACAAGCGGGAGTCGATGGGCAAGGGGACCAACATCAAGACGCCGCCAGAGTACGTGTGGGTATTGAACAACCGACACCCGGACATGCTCAGCCTCGGCGAACTGTACAGCGCTGAGGACACGCAGACGGCGGCTGTAGCCAACGCCCAGCCCGCGCCTTAGATCGTCACCCCCACGGCCACCTTAGCGCGGCCGTGGGTGAATCCCGGCTATGGCGTCTCGGTGCAGTCGACCAGATCCCGCCAGAACGCCGGTGGTGGAACCACCACAAGGGGGTGGAACACCGCGTCCGTGATTTCCTGGGCGGTCCCCCCAGTATAGGTGGGGAGGCTGGCCAGCGTATCCGTCAGGATCGTGGTGAGACTAACCGCTACCCCGGTGTTCGTGTCGTACAAATCATGCTCCCACACATCGAGCCAGTAGGCCGCCGAGCCCTCTTTGTACTGGGGGAACAGGTTGGAGATGATCGTGTAGCCGTAGTAGTAACTCGGCGATACGCCGGCCAAGGCCGCCAAGTTGACCGCCACGCTTATTGGTGGGGGCGTATAGACGTATCCATTAAAGGGTTGTGATGTATCGGCAGCCAGCTGCACCCATTCCGCGCCAACCTTCGTCCAGTAGAAACCGTGCATAGTGCCTCCTTAACCAGTCGCCAAGAACCTGCCGAACGCGAGGCCGTGGACACCGCCGACACTAACCAACATGCCCGCAATTTCCCCCTCGCCTTGAGTACCCGACGGGTTCACCACGGTGGTGGGGCACACCGCCATTTCTATGGTGCCGTCGAGGCTGAACTTGTAGACCACGCTACCTTTCGTTGGGTCCGGGTCCGGGGCCAAGACGTAGGCCGTGGTACCTTCCGTGCCGAGCAAGGCTATGAACGCGCCGGTGGTTGTGTTGATCGGGTCTTCGATGCGGGTCAGCGTGGATATTTCAGTGACCGCGCCCCACACTTCGCCCACTGGCGGGTCGATCGTCACCAGCTTGAGCGTCAAGGACACGGTGGTTGGGGTGCCTGTCCACACCGTCCCCATGGCGCCGATGAGGAGCACCGCCTTATGGTCCGGGGTAGCCCCCAGCAACTGGTTGATACTGTACAGCCGGGTGTTGTCCGTACCGTAGCGGGCGGCCATGGCGTCCTCAATCGCTTCGTTGACGTCATAGCGCAATTTCCGGTTCCAGGGCTCAGCCCACAAGACTGCCTGCGTCGTCGGTTCCATGGCGATCAGCCCGTAGCTCTGCAATCCGCCGCCCGTCCGGGCAATCATGACTAAATGGCTGCTCATCAAATCACCTCAAAGGAATGGTTTCAGGGGGTCGTACTCGAATAGCCTGTTGCCGACCAGGTGCGCCCCCATTTGAGCCCCCACGTCGGTGACGTATTCCGACCAGGTCCATCCACCGTCCCGAGACAGCCAGGTCTTCCCCGATGGGCCGGGGATGTTCGTCGTCTCATGGGTGCTAGCGACCAACGTCGGGGGTGTCTCAGGGATGCCCTGGTCCGGGTCGCCCGGGTCGTAGGGCTGCGCCACGGTAATGAAGCACCATGTGTAGATCCGGTCGCGGACAAAGATCGTCCCGCGTTGCTCGATCGTTCCGTCCAACAGGTTGACCACCGCACATTTGACATCGTGCGCCGGCAACGCCGATCCATCCTCGGTGGTACCACCGGTGAGGGTCATGGGAAACGGCTTGTCGATCGAGGCCGTCACGGCCAACCCGTTGCCGGCATTGGCGAAGTTGCACAGTCGCTGCTGCTTGGCCAGGTCGAACCCCATGGCTCCCCAGAACGAGATGCTGCCGTTAACCTGGATCATGGGGTAACCGAGGTTCTTGGTCAGTAGTGTGGCCACCGGGGAAGCGCTGGGCGTGGCCTCGGTGAGGACGGTGCGCGTCGGTGCCCCAGACTCCACGGTGTAGAGTGCCCATTTGCTTTGCCCGATGTTGACCCACGGCAACGGGAACTCCGTCAGCTGTTCTGCAGCCACGCTGTCGTCATGCTCATACACCAGGGCGAACGCGGTGTGCGTGGTGCCACCGCCTGGGTTGACACCGTCAACGGTGAACCCACCCACCAACCACGGGTTGCAGCGTACTGGCTGCATCGGGTCGTAGTCGGGCAAGGTCAGGTAATGCGTATCGCCGCTGGGCCAGTCCGCAGCCATGCCCGTGGCGTCCGCCTTGAGTGTGTGCGTTGTCCGATCGGGTGTGACCACCAGCATGGCGCGGACTTTGAACCCGGGTTGGTTCGTGCGCTGCTGCTCGTACTTGCAGAACGCGGTGAACCCCTCGGTCGTGCGCAGTACCAACGGGTCTACGAAGTAGCCGAAGTTCGGCCGCAGCGGGCCGCCATCCCAGTCCCCGCCCAACATGGGTGGGTAAGGTCGCAGATCCGGTACCGGCAGATCCTGCGCGGTGACCATGAACTGGTCGACCAGCTCGGCATAGATCGGCTGGGCGTCGTCGGGGTTGTACTGGTCGCGGGCCAGGCGACCGAAGAACACACCCAGTGCGTGCATCCCTTCACGGTCATAGTACGGCGGGTTGTAGCTTTCGCCGTCGTGCCGCGTCCACGTCGTGCGCACCTGGTTGTAGATTTCACTGACCAGGCAGAAGTGGTCAGCCCCCGGTTCCATCTCGCCTGCAGGTGACCAGGCCACGCCGAACTGCCACATCGCTGCAGCATCCCGAGTGAGACGCCACGGATCGGCCACGGACGTGTAAATGGGGCCGGCCACCATACGGCGCGGGTGATGCGTCCAGTCGCCTGGCAGATCGTCCTCGCTGACATTGAAGTGAGCCAGCCCCAGGTAGGTGTTCCGCAACTGGTTGACGGTACCCGTCGGTAGGGCGCAAGCCATGAAGCTGGCCATCTTGCCAGTGAGGGTGACGGTCTGACTGAAAGGGAAGGCGTCCGGGTTGTCATACTTCGCGTTGAAACCCGAGGTAGCCAAGAACGGCAGTCGCTTGGTACCGAGGCAGAACACCGGGCCACGCCACTGCACCGGCGCCCATAGCCGCAGGTCAGAAACACCAGACACCGGATCCTTGGGCTGTGCCGGCGGCACGTAGAAATTGCTCTCCTTACCCACCCCCGTATAGGTTGTGGTCGGAGGCACAACCGCAGGCTCGGTCGAGGGCAAGAAGGCGTCCCGGGCACCGACGGCGACCGAGGGGTTGGGCGTAACGGTGTTGGTTCGGGTGTCCCCACTGAGCATCAGGAACAGCGGGGTATCCATCACCAGGACGGTGTATCCCTTGATGTTGCGCTGTGCCTTGAGGATGTAGCCGTCGTGTATCTGGTACCCGGACGGGGCCTCCGACGTGCTGCAGCGATTGCCCAAGCGCTTGGCGAAGCCGGTCACCCCCATACCGGACTTGGCCAGCAACTTGACGGTGACCGGTTTTTTCATCAGATCGTCTCGATCTGCGCAGTCAACGAGCCGGCGGCGTTGTTGGCCATCGCAGCCACGTCAGCGAAACCACGGGCTGCCTGGGCATGCGCTTGGGCCACGCCGTCACCGCCGCCATACAGACCGACCTTGTTCCGGTCGGTGCCCAGCCCCACGTTCGCCTTCTCTGTTGCGGCCCGCAGGCGCAGGCTTTCCCAGTTGACCTCGACGTTGTAGTAATCACCCAACGCGTTGTAGTAGGACTGATACGCCTGCGCGCGGATCCGCGCCGTCTCGTTGCCCAGGTTGTACACGTTGTAATAGGCCTTGAAGAACTCGGCGCTGGTGTTGAGGATCCCCATCTTGAGCTGCGCCGCGATACCCACGGCGTGTTTGAGGATGTCGGCCTTGATGTCCGCGTTCTTGATGGCCTGTTCCCGCACCACGTTGAGGATGTCGCCAGTGCCCTTGCGTTCCGCCTCAGCGAGCAAGTCGACCAGCGCACCTGGCGGCAGGGTAAACCCCCGGGCTGAGAACGAATCCTCAAGGGTGCGCTGTTCTGAGTTGACGGTGCGATAGACCCGATCGCGGGCTTGTTGCCAGACCAGGTCGAATACGCTCTCATAGATGCCGAACGGTTTGACCCCGCTGATCACACCCACCAGGTAATCGTCGGGCACGTTCTTGAACCCGGCGTTGATCGATGGGAAATACTTGGCCAGCCACGCATCCACCTTGTCGTTCAACCCCGCGACGTGCGCGTCAGTGTTATCGGCACCGTCGAAAATGTCGCTGAACTTCGGGGCCTGGCCGAAGTTTTTGGCGCCGACGCTGTAATCCAGGGACGGGTTAAGCAAGGTCGGTTTGTTGTTCGCTCCGATCCGGCCGGCCGAACCCGAGGCATAGCTTATGGCCGTGCTCGCGTTCGAGAACAGCTGACTGGTCGTGGCGGAATATTCAGACGTGGCCATGGGTGCGCCTCCTCAAGTTGTTGTGCGGCGGTTGGTCGAACCCACGACCCACTCGACGGAATCGAGCACGACCGAGGTCGCGTCGACGATTTCCAGGCGCAGCCCCCAGCGCTTGGCCTGGTTGCCCTGATACGGGTTGCTGCGGTACTCGGCCTGTTGTCGCTTGGCGCGGTACAGCACCTCCCGAGCGTTGTCGTCAATCAGGCGCACGAACACCTGGCCATCGGTGGAGAGGCCGAAGAACAAGGCAACGATGCGGGTTTTCATCTGATTGGCGAAGGCCTCCGATGCGAACTCAACGATCGCACTGATAGGGTCGCCGTTGTCGTCGCCGTCCTCAATCCGATACAGGCCGTCGCGCTTCCAGCCGTAGGTGCTCATACCCACGCGGGTGAACCCCTCGAAGTCGAAGCCGGCGTATCGGCCGACGGCACCGGTGATCAGGTTCGTGGCGTACTGCAGCAGCTCCTGATTCGTTACCGACGCGCTGTCGCGGATGCGTAGCAGGTTGGCCAACATCGCCTCGTAGGTGGCCTGCGGGGCGTATTCGTTTACGAACACCAGCCAGTCAGCGAGCGTGCCGATCAGCTCGATGTCGCCGGCCATGGTAGTGGTGAGCTGTACCCCGTCCGAGAGCCAGCCGTACACGAACGCGTCGTACAACAGGCTGTCCGAGAAAACCATCACCTCGTTGATCTGCTTGCCGCCATCTACCACTTCCTCATAGAGGACCAGCACCGGCGTGTCGACCGCGTCACCCGCAGCGAACAGGACGGCCATCAGCTCGACGATGCCCACCGACGGCGCCAGGCTGGTATAGGTCCAACTGCCGATGGTGTAAGTGACCATGGCCCCCACGCGACGTAGCTGGACAGTGACGTCTGGCGTGAACGAAACGGTGGAGGTCGCAACTACTGCTCCGTCCTCGATGACCTCGATGGGCTGGCCAGCGAGCGCCCTTACCCCATGGCTGATACCACCTAGGGATAGGGCCGCGCCAACCGAAGCCAGGCCCACGGCGACCCCGCTGCTCCCACCCACCAGGATGAAAGACGCCTGCACGTCACCGCCGAGCGCGGCCACGCTGACAGCGCCGGCATCCCACGCCGGGGTACCGGTAGCCTGCTTTACCAGCTTGTTCGTCATACCGGCGCCCCTGTGGCAGTGGGTTTAGGACACCAGCGAGATCGCCACGCCCAGCTTGAAAGTAGAACCGCTTGGTACGGCGTACGGTGTGGCGAAGCGCGCGATCGACAACAGGATCCCGCTACCACTGCCCTTGTTGTTGTCCGACACCAGGAAGCCGCCGTACAAGGTGGCGTCTGCGGTAAAGGTGAACTCGGCGCGATCGGCCGCGTTGGTGATCAGGCCGGTGCCGTTGTGCACGCCGGCCCACTGCGGCCGGGATACCTGGCTGTACAACACCGACTCAACGACCGACCCGGGTAGGTCCGTGGCCTTGGTGGCTGAGGTCGGTGTGTAGTTGCCGGCGAACACGCCGACGTACCAGGGCGCCTGGACGTTGCCGACCCCCAGAATCAAGTTGGCCAGGTAACTGAGGGATTCCACCGGCAGCAGGTTGTGGTCTTCACCACGCTGCAACACGTTGCCGAAACGGTCGACGACCTCACCGGTATAGATAAACCCCAGCTTGGCGAGGTTTTCTTGCATCACTCTGGTATTCATGGGGTCACTATCTCCGCTTCGTAGTAGTCACTGGCCCGCAGGGGGTTGTTGTCCTCGGCCCGGTGCATGGTGGTTACCAGCAGCTGGTTGCCGTTGTGCTCGATCAGGCCTGACTGACCCCGGGTTGCCTGCTGCGGGAGAAACCGCAGAGCACTCAGTAGCTCAGCCTGGCCAGGGCCAGTGCTTCTGGCGAGGCCGTACTTGGTCATCCACACCGCTTTGTTATCCGGTGTCACCATCATTGTTCCGTGTACACCAGAATAAGGGAGCACGGTGGACAAATCTGGCTCCTGTGTCTCCACCTTGCTGAGATAGTAGGTCTTGTCCGCCAGGATGAACAGGCCGCCATGGGCCGAAACTACCCCGCCGATGGGGGCCGCGAAGCTGAAAAAGCGCTTGCCCATGCTGCGCAGGTGAGGACGGAACGGGTCGCTGAGCCACAACACCTTGTCGTCTGCCGTGGCGAGGACACCGTTGTGTTCACAGATGAAATCACCCGGTGCCGGCGCGCGCCGATTGAGGGTCGTCAAACGGGCCGACTGATCCGCGATCGCACTGACATAGACGTCACCGCCGCCGGCCCCCTGGTACTGGCGGTACAACGTGCCTCCTTGTACCGAACCCACGTAAAGACGGACCGAACCCCCAGCCGGCGGGGTTGGCATGTGGAACACCAGCCCCGAGCCATCCGGTACGGTGACCACGATCGGGTTGACGGTGCCCCCCTCATCGCCGTACGCGTCGACGAAGGTAACCGCCGCCTGGTAGTCCCCGAGTGACAACCCACCACCCACCACCGAGGGCACCGGTTGACTGGAGACAGTGGTTACTCCCCAGTCACGCAGAACCCCCTCCTTGTAACGGAAGCTGGCATTTTCGGTGCAGAAAAACAGCTCCTCGTTCCACACCGCACCGGCGAAGCGGCCGGCCGGCGCAATGTTGGTAGACAGTGTGTACTCACTGTTCGTTAGCGCGTCGTACGCCCGCAGGTTGGTACCGTCAGCGAGTAGCACCGTGGTACCCACGGCCAGCGCGCCCCGTACATCCGCACCGCCGGCCACCTGGACAAACCCCGATCGAAGGCCGAACTGACCCCCGGGTAGCGCGTCCAGGTTGACCGAGTCGCGGACTTCGCCCTGCGCCAGGCCCTTGGCATTCGTCCGGTTGTTAATGCCATTCAACCAACCGGCGCGGTGTACGGAGTCGACCATCTAAATCACCACTCGATTGAGGAACCAGCCAAAGGTGAACGACTCGTTGGCCTCACGCGTCTGGCTGATGTCCAGGAAATAGGCCCCCTGTTGGGAGTTGAGTGCACGCATCATGACCACCACGGCCGAGGCACCACGCTTGTCCAGATACGCGTCCAGGGCTGCCAGTGTGCCCTTGCCGATTGCACCGTCTGTGGCGATATCGCCGTACAACTTGCCCTGGTTGTTGAACCCGTTGAGTGCCACCTGTAGGAAGCGGCTGGCTGTGCCTGGCCCTGAGAGCACGCCGGTATCAAACAGCTCCTCCGCAAGCGGGATAGAGCGCTGCAGCACCTTGTCGAACTGAGGACCGGTGAAAAACTCACGCGTGTAGATGTCGACGGCCGTCGGCCGGGGCATGCTGCGCATCTCACCGTAGTAACCGTTGCGCCTGGCTACGACCTTGGTGATCCCCCACATCGTCTCGCCACCCTTGTCATCCGGGTGGTTTGCATACCCCCCTTCTTTGCCAATGGTGGTGTCGATGATCTGTTCGATTTTGTTCATGGTTGCCGCCCCCTGATCCACTGTTGAAGCTCCCCGTACCGTTCGAAGTTCTGCAGGCAGGCCTGGTTGTTACCAACCACGATGGGGAGGATGTCGGAATCAGAGGTAGCCGTTTCCGGCGCTTCCTCGAAAGGTATGGGGGCTTCCATCAGGCGGGGGTCAGGTTGGGCCGGGGGTGGGCAGCTTCGAGGGCGTGCGGCCGGCGCGGTTGTAGAGCTGCAGCCATTCAGCAGGCAGAACACACTTACCAGCAACAGGACGATCGCGATATTTAATAACTTCCCGGTCAACATATTTCACCTCGACCTGGCGGGTCTGCTCCTGCGTGTCTACCCGATCGGTGGACGCCTCGGTGTTCTTGGTGTCGGCCTTTACCACGGCGTCCACTTGATCCTGCTGCTTATCGTTGCCCTGCTGCTGCGCCTCTTTGTAGGCGTACATCTCGTTGTCAGCCAGGACGCCCCGGGACTTCCAGCCGGCGCCGAATATCAGAGCGGCGACGATGGCTGCGATTGCTGCTTTCTCAAGTAGTCCCATTCTTTGTTCTCCGTCAGGGTGGTGATTAACCCCAGGTAAAAGAACGAGTTAGCGAAGGTGAAACCAATCATCATGGTCAGGCCTATGGTCTGCGACACCGTGCGCCACGGCACCTCGAACCAGCCCATAACCAGCATCACGATGTACATGAAACTCAGGAACGACAGGGTGGCCACGATGGACTTGTCCCGTTCACGTCCGCGACCTCGATGCCGAAAGAATAGGATCCCTTTGATGATCACCCACAGGTGGCAAAGCACCGTTGCTGCAGCGACAAAAATCATGGTGCGTTCTCCCCAGCGGCAGCGATCCGCTTGTTGATATAGGAGACAATTTTCTCCTCGACTATCCCTAGTACCGGGTACGCGCAGAACCCCATAAGCATCACCACGCCGGAAAAGTTCTTGGTGTCCTCGGGTACGAATCCGCCCATGGCCTTGCCCACAAAGAAGGCGATGAACAGGTTGGCCAAGAAGGTGATCCACCGAAACGGGCGGTTCTTGGTAATCATCAGATAGATGTAACTGGCCGCCCCGCCGAACGCAGCGAGGACACCTAGGCGAAGCCACGCAGTTAACTCAGCCACAAACGCCTCCATCGCAGTCCTCCAGCGGCCCGCAGGCCCGTATCAATCCAGACCTATGGCATCCCGAGTGGATGGGCCGAGCGGCCGCGAAGACGCCACGCCGGTCTGGTCGGCGTTCATCTGCGATCGCACGCGGTTCAAGGTGGCTTGTCGTACGGCGGTGCCGGAAATAGCCATATCTGGGTATCGGCTGTTCCATTCGCGTATCTCATCCTGTGCGGTGGCGATCATTTCAGGATCACCGGTCGCGAAGCCAAGGGCCAGGCGACCGACCTTGCGGCCTTTGAGTGTCTGGGTATGCAAGTTCGCTTCGAACGCAGCCCCACGCAGCTCCTCGGCATCGCGACGGCGTCCACTTTTTAGGCCCATCGCGGTGGACATTGTGTCCCAAAGGTTAGGCTCGAAGTAGACAACCTGTCTAGTGTCCTTCGCCCCCTGCTGGCTCTCGAACAAAGCGCGGTAAACGTCGCGTACGCCGGCCGGGGCCAGGTTCTTGACCGCCCCAACGTGGTCGCCCTGCATGGCTTTCTCCAGGCCGGTGGCAGCGTTGGCACCCAGGCCGGCCCACGGGCCGATGTTGGCCAGCAGGTAATACTGGAACTTCTCCTTGGCCGTCGCGTCCTTGGGCGCATAAGCACCGCCGGCTGACAACAGTCCATCGGCGCCAATCCGGGTCGTATCCAGTACCCCGGACAACACACCGTGGGCCAGCCACTGCGGTACCGACCGGACGAATTCACTGCGGCTATCCAACAGGTCATCATCGTCACGGAACAGATCCGCGATGCCGAAGGCGATCGGAGCTAACACGGTGCCGGCCGCGCCGGTGAGGGCCAGCTGCATCCCCAACATCCAGGACAACGCACGGCGGGCGGTCTGCTTCTCCTCCTTGGTACCGGTGAAGCTGTCGCGGACGTCCTTGGCCATCATGGCCAACATGTTTACGCGGTACTGTTGGAACTGGAAAATCACCTTGCGCCACGGGCCTTGCATCAGCTTGGCCTTGTTCGATTGGCTGTAGTCGAACTGGGTGCTGATCACCGAGTCTTCGACGGAATCGGCCAGCCTGTCGACCTGCTCCTGTGTCATTGCCCCGGTGTTGACACCGCTCTTTTGCGCTTCCAGGCGGGCCGCTGCCAAGGCTGTGACCTGACGGTTGAACACTTCGGAGCGGTGCATAAAGAACCCGGCCGCTTCCATGACCTTGCGCCAGTGGCCGGACATGGCCGACCCCTCGCCATTGGCCAGCCCGTTCATGTCGTGCGCCAGGGTAAAGTCCAGGATGCCCCGCTCGTACAGCGTATCGAGCACGCGGCGTTCCCAGCTGCCTGGTGCCAGTACCGACTTGTCGCCACGCAGGTCGCCCCGGGATTTCGCGAAGGCACCCAACGCGCCCCTGAGCGCCTGAATCGACGACGTGTTGCCGTAGGCACCGGCCAAGCGCGGCAGGGTCACCATCGGTACCTGCATGGCGTTGACGAACAGCTGGCTGGGTGAGGACATGAACATCAGAAAGCCTGCGCTACTGATCATGTCAGCCACGGGCGAGCGCTCATACTTGATCGACGCTTCGTGCTGCGCCCTGACGGCGTTGACCACCCGGTTCATCTTGGTCAACGTGTCGCCGTCCACTTCGCCGAGTTTGCCTTGGGCCTTCTCTGTCACGAACGTGCTGAGGCCGGTCAACGCCTCGCTGATCTGGTGGTTGTATTCCAGGCCGGCGATGTTGCGGCTCGACTTGCCCATGTAGTCGTTGAACCCGCGCATCGCATCGATCGAACCACCCTTGATGTTCTTGCGCTGGTTCGCGTGCTGCATGAATGAATGCTGCGGGAGCGACTGCAGGTAAGCCTCGACCAGGGCCTGGCGCAGATCCCGCGCCGTCTTCGTCTCCCCTGACTCGGAGTTAGTAGACGGAAACAGGGTGGTCGCGACGTTCTCAAGCTGATCGATCGCCTGCTGGTTGAGCCCCATCTGGCTCCAGGTGGTTTCCATGCGCTTAGTGGGAGCGATCACATAATCCGTGCCGGCGAACTCGCCCTGGCGCAGATCCCGCTCGGCCAGGTTCCGTTCCTCGATGGTGTCGAAACCATGGAAGTACGCGACTTGACCCGCCTTATCCCGCACCGTCAGCATGTAGTCGCCGTACCGTTGTAGTGGCGAGTACGGGCCTTGGCGCATTTTGGCAAGCGCGGTGTCGATCATGTTGCCAAAGGCCTGCTTGAAGGCGGGCGTTTTGGCGTACTCATCCATGGTCATGTCGCCCGGCTTGCTTTTCTCAGCCAGCACCTTGCGCAGCGTCTCGAACCGGGTGTTCCAGGCGCGGTCGTACAGGGCCTGGGACTTGTTGAAAATCTCCTGGGCTTCGGTACCCATGGCATCCCACAACTTGTTGACACGCTCTGATGCCGCGCGGCGTTCATCCTCGGTAAAGCTGGCCGCCTCGTACCCGACCTTGCTCTGCGCCTCGAACTTACGGCCCGGCCAGAGGCGGTACATGGTCGCTTCCTGCTGCAGCTGACTCAGCGCGGCGGCCTTGGCCTCGTTGCGGTGGGCAAAACTCACCCATTGTTTTGACAGTGACTGCGGCGACACCTTGTAGGTTTTGTCACCCAGCTGCAGATCCTTTTCCTGCGTCAGCAACTTGTTGTGCATCGACTCTTGCGCACGTTTCAGACGGGCAAAGTTCCCCAACCGGCCTTCCATCAGCTTGTCGTACAAGCTGGCCAGCTGGTTCAACGGCACCGCGTTAAGCAGTCCCGAGGCGACCTTGTCCCGAACGGTGGCCGTGCCCAGCCCCCGCACCTTGGCCATGCTGGCTTTACCCACATCGACCATGACGTCAGCCAGGTTACGGCGGGTACCGTCTTGCTCGGCCGTGGCCGCCCGAATGATTTCGTCGGTGTCCGCGATCGCCCTGCTGAATCGAGCATCGCCCGTTGTCCAGGGCGTCGGGTCGGCCATCATGCCAGGCAGATCACGCGCGATTGGTTCGCCCTGGCGCAGCACCCCAGCACTGGTGCCCTTGAGCACCGCCGAGACGTCACGCAGGATCGAATCCACGTCATTGTTGTTCATGCGCAGTTTGCCCACCCCCAGCAGCGTGGCAAACGTCTGCTCGATAGCGTTGCGGGCCTTGGTGAGAATATCGCCGTTGACCTTCTCACCAGCGGCGAACATGTCGGCCAACACTTCCTCAGCGGCCAACTTACGCAGGCTGCCGTTCTCCACGTCGACCTCACCCGCCTGCAAGGCAACCATCTTGGCCTTGATCCGGGTACGGGTCGCCGGGTTGGTCCACAACCTGTTGAGCACGGCCGGCATACGATCACCCAGCAGCGCGGCCAACCCATGGTGACCACGTTCGTGCGCCAGGGTGATTGCCATCTGCTCAGGGCTGCTGAGGTTTTCGCGGATCAAGTAGATTTTGCCGTCGGTGAACACGCCCCGGGCATCGGGCGGTGCCGCCTGTTGGGTCAAGTTCTCAAATTCCGCCACGTCTTCAAGGCCGATCACCTGCGCGTCACCGGCCCCACGGTTGCGGTTTGCCGCCGCGATACCCTGGTGGAAGTCGGTGATGTGGATCGGCTTGGCCACCTCCTCGGTAGCCCGGTCGAATTTGCCCGGCGATTCCAGGGCGTCGTAGCGGGCTTCGAAGTCTTGAACCACCTGGTCCTGCTGCGGCTTGCTCAGCTTTGCCCAGTCCGGGTGCGACTTGATGTCGATAAAGGTCTGATCAAGCGCATCGGAATCCAGCGCATCCATCATTGTCTCGGTGTACGCATCAGCCGCCGCTTGCGCACGGCTGATGCTTGGGTCGAACCGCATGTTGCTGGCGATCTGTTTATCCACGCCCGCCAAAGTCGCGGGTGTCACTTGGCCAACGGCCGGCGAACCTGGTGTAGCCGGTTGCACCGGTGCCGGCGTGGCTTGCGCCTGCGCGATCGCCGCACGGCCGGCCGCGATGTCATCTATGTAGATGCGCTGCTTGGCGATGAGCTTATCCATCCCCGCCGTTGGCCGCCCTGTGGCCGCCCGCAGTTCACGCTGGGTCATCAGTTCCTGCAGGCGCCACTCCCTGGACGAATCCAGGTCGCGGGCCTGGCGGGTGGCCTGTACCTGCCCCTGCGCCTCGGTCAACTGTTCACGCAGCGCAGTCACATACGCAGCCTTTTGCTGCGGAGTGCGTTGGGCCACTGGCGTAACTGGCGTAACTGGTGTAACTGGCGTAACTGGTGTAACTGGTGTAACTGGTGCAACTGGCGCAACTGGCGCAACTGGCGTAACTGGCGTAACTGATGCAACTGGCGTAACTGGCGTAACTGATGCAACTGGCGTAACTTGTGGACCGTACTTTTCGGCCATGCGCGCAGCGAACAGCGGCGCGGTGGCCGGGTTGGTAACCAACGACGGCGCGATCTGGCGCATGAACGCCTCACCGTCGGTACTGCCAGGCGTGACCCCGGCCTTCTCAGCGGCGTCCAGGAACTGTCCCCACACCTTGTTGTTGCGGGTGAGGGCGCCCGGCTTAACATCCAGGTCTTTTGCCAGAAACTGTTTCCACGTCGGGATCGGCGCGTTGAAGTCGAGCGCACCTTGCTGCTGGTCCACCTCAGACGGGGCGTCTGCAGCCCGGGGCACCTGTGGGAGCGGGGCAGGGAAAGCACCCTGCCAATCCAGCTCGCCACCAGCCAGGTCACCACCACCCAGAACGCCCTTGTTGCGCTGCAGATCGAGCACGCCGAGCAAACCAGTACGCGTGGCGGGTGGCACTTCCTCGACGTCGTAGCCACCAACAGGCGGCCGTAGGCCCTGCGTCGGCGATCGACCGGTGATGTCGTAGAGCGTACGGCGGGGCAGCGGGGCGTCTGCGGGCAAACCACCAGGCAACGGCGTGTCTGCCAGGTTGATTTCCTCGGGGGCCATCTCCTCGACGTCGGCTGTAGGGGCCGGCCCGATCGCATTCGGCTGCAGCGGTTCGTCCAACTCGCTGTTCTTCTTGCCCATCATGGCGCGCAGCCGTTGCCCCAGAGGGGTGGCATCGCTCGAACGTGGGGTACTGGCCGAGATGACGCCGCCCATCGCGCCGCCCATGAGGCCACCGAGCAAACCACCCACCGCAGCCTGTTGCCCAACACCGTCAAACAGATCCTTGCCCGGGGTGACGGCGTTCGTAGCCAGCTGCTGGGTCGCGGACTGCGCCGATTCCTCAGTCAGTTCCCGTGCGGCACCGCCCACTATGGTTGGTACCAGGCCGTAGTTCACTGCGGCCGCCGGCACACCACCTGGCAACGCGTTGGCAGCGGCGCTTTCTAACCGCGCTGCGCCGGTCAACTTGCCAAGCACCGCACCGGCTAAGCCCGAAGCCACGCCCGCACCCAGACCACCCAGCTGCTGCTGGTTCTCACTGCCGCCGGCCTGGCGAATGGCGTTGATCGCGTCGACGTTGGTCTGGCCACCGATCTGGCCACCGGTGGTCAACAGCACCGCCTTTTCTGCGGCGTGTGCCGCTTCCTGTCGCGCAGCCGCCAGACCGAGCCCGCGCGCAACGCCCGCCTCAGCAGCGATACCGCCGGCAAAGCGTGCGGCCGCTCCCACAGGGATCATCGACGGGATCGTTTGAACGACCTGCTGCTGCAGGAACGCCGGGCTGGTGATCGCGGTTCCCAAGCCTGCCAGGATGCCGTCATCCTTGAACGACTTGCTAACGTTCTGCGCTGCACGCTGGGTCGGGGCCGACTGCATGCCCCCCAGGATCTGTTGCGTTTCGTCGAAGTTCTGAGAGAACCCCGTGGCGCGATCGAGCAACCCAAGCGAGGCCAGGTTAGCGAGGCCGTAGCCTGCCTGCGCCACGCTCACCGCCCCCGACAGTGCCTGCGGGCCAAGGTTGCCAAGGGCTTCCCCCCAGGTGTTCGACCGGCTGGCCTCAGCCTCAGCTGCAGCCGCCTCACGTTCGCCGGCGATCTTTTGCTGCGCTGCCAACTGCAGCTCGTTGGCACGATCGAGTAGTTCTTTCGTAATTACCGGCATACAAGACCCGCCATTTTATTTGTTTTTGGCCCGTTGTCTTGCCAGGTCTTCCTCGGCCGCCAGCCTCGCTTTTTCCTGCAGCAGCGCCTGGTTCTCCTGCGGGATGTACGCCCCAGTCATCAGGTCTACCGCCGGGTGGTCGTAGCTGTTGGCCAGAATCCGCGCACCTTCCAGTGCGGTGATCTCGCCCCGTGCAACCTTGTCGGCGACGATGGTGTTGATCGACTGCTGCGCGTCCGCCTTCTGGTTCGCCAGGCGCTGCGTGCCCTCCGTCGATTTAGCGGTGGCCTTCGTCGCGTCCGCTTTTATCTGCGCGGCCGCCAATCCGTAGTTTCCGGTGAGGTTGGCCGCCTGCAGCGCGGCCTGTGTGCGCTCGGTCGCGATCGCACGCTGGTTAGCCAGCGCCGCTTGGGCCGTCACTTGTCGGCCTGTCAGATCCATCGTGCCCAAGTTGTTGCCCTGCGACAGCGCGGCCGACCTCTGAGCCATGCCCGTGGCCAAGCCCAGCTGCTGCATGATGAATTTCTTGTCCTGGGTCTTAGCGAATGGGTCATTGAACGCGGACATCAGTGAACCAATCTGTGCTCGATCCATCTGGGTGTTCTGGTTCAGCCTGGCCTGCGCGTCCTGTTGTGCGTAGTGGGCCAGCACTTCGCGGGCGCTCGGTTGACCGTTGACCCCAAAGCCGAAGTTGACCCCATCGGTGCCTGGCGCACCCGCTACACCGGCACGCGCTGGGGCCTGCATTTGAGCCAGGCCGTTTGCGATCGCCACGTTGGCAGGGGCCAGATCCCGGGCGGTAAGCGGTGCAACACCGGTCGCGGGGTCTGGTACACCCACTGGTGTTTGCGGATTTGCCGGCGCTACTGCGGGAGCGGGCGGCTTCACCAGGGCAGGGGCAGGCGGCGGGGCAACCACCGGCGGGGCGTTCACCGCTCCCACAAGGCCCATGGCGGTATTGCGCAAGCCGGTACCGAAACGGTTCGCCGCTGCGCCGGCATCGGCGAACCCTTGATCCATCAGACCAAAGGCCTGGTCAGTGAGGGGGCCGCCGGACAGGTTGTTTGGGTCGCCGCCGAGGCTTTCCGCAGCGAAGGAGCGGGCCAGGTCTAACGGCGCTACCACGGCCCCACCCACAGCGTTGCCTACGCCCTGCAGACCACCGCGCACGATCGTGCCCAGGTCATTGGCTGACTGCTTGAGGGCGGCACCGATGCCTAAGCCGTTGTCTTCGTATTTGCCGGTAGCCGGGTTGTAGACCATTGCCATGGGGTTATCTCCAGCTGGTGACGTCAAACGCAATCTCGTTGAGCATCAGACGCTTGGCGTCTTTTTTCAGCTCCTCGACGGTTTCGTTGAAACGGTTCTTGCGACTGTTCGCCTTGATCTGATCTTGCAGCTCGATGTCGCTGTTGGTCAGGCAGCGGTAGGCCGCCCAATCCACAAGGGACATGTGGTACTGCGAGGGGATTTCCGGCACGGCGCTCAAGTCCTCAACCACCAGCGACTTGATCGGTAGCCTGGCTACGCGTAACACCAACTCGTTGAGGGCAAAGTCGGGGTTTGGCGCGGGCCATAAGCCGATCTTTCCCGTCTCCCGGTCGGTGTAGTAATAGGTCGGGGAGCCGTCAGACACGGACGTATCGAGCGGGTAACCCGTGTTGAAGTTGCCCCGGGTTGTAACGATCGACCCGTACGGCCGCAGCCGCAGGTGCCGCTGCCGGGTGCGAGCCCCGAGCACAGCCACCACACGCGGATCTAAGGCGTAACTGTCGACTCCGTGGACCAATGTGATCCGGGTTACCGCTGGCGTCGATTCGTCGCGAAGACACTGGGTCTTGTCGGCGAATCGTTCCTGCGCCTCATTGAGGTACCGCACCAACGACTTGTCACTGAGCAAGTAGCTGTCGGCATCCGTGTTCACGGCGTCGGAAATATCACGCAGCACGTTCTCGCGAAGCTCATCGACCAGCTCTTGCAGTTTCATGACTTAGTCCCTGTGCAGGTGGTAGGTCAGTCGCGGCACGTTGCGATAGCCCTGCACGCGCAGCTTGTCGTCCAGAACCGGTTCGGTCTGAATGCAGTTGTCCAGGATCTCCAACAGCTCCACCGGTACCGAGGCGCGCATGCTCGGTTTGAGCATGAACTGCACACCGTTGATGGCGATGAACTGACCACCTGGTGGGATGCGGTCGGAGTCGTGCAGGGTGATGTCGACGCGGTCACCACTCAAGCCATTGCGCAGACGTGGCTTACCATCGGCCGGCGGCGCTGCCTTGGCCTTGGCACGGCTCGGGCGCGAACGCTTCCCAGCCTGCTCAGGGGTTGGCATGCTGATCGCCTGTTCGGCACTCATTGGGTGTCCGCCCGGTTTGGTTTCTTCACTCATGGGTGTCATCCTTTGCGAACGCTTCTTGAATTGCCGTCTCGTACTCAGCGACCTGAGTCATCGGCTCGGGTTGTAGGAGGGGCAGTAGGGTGTCGAGTTCGGTCTTCATCGCCTCGATGGTGGAATACACCCGCGTGCGTGATGGGTCCGTCCAGCCATTACTGGTGGATTTGCGGTTTTGTGCCCGGATCTCTGGGTCGTCGAAACTCAGCGTGTACCCGTTGTCCAGGATTTCGATGCGCACACATGTGGTCATGGCGACTCCGATCGGTTCGTTCATAAAACAAACCCCGTACTGGACGGGGTTTGTCTCCAATCAGCCGGCCCGGCTTACGCCGAGGCAGCCACTTCCGCACGAACCAGGAACGCATCCTGCAGAATCACAGTGCCGTTCCAGAGCTTCCAGCCTGCGGTACCACGTTGACCCAGCGGGTCACCCGAGGAAGCCTTTGGCATTACCACCATGATGTTGGCCACCGACTTACCGCGCAGCGCCACGGTGCCGAAAGCATCCTTGGCCAGGTAAATCGCCGGGTACACATCGGCGTTGACGCCAGTGGTCGACATCACGTCGTTGGTAGCCGCAAGACCACCGGCGTCCTCCCACGGTACGAACACGGTCGAACGGATGTAACGCACGTCCTCAACCGAACCCACTTCACCCGGGAAGGGCTGGGTGCTCGCGTAGTGTTTGGTACCGATGAAACCGTCCATGTCGCGGACGTCGTTTTCCAGGTCGGTGTGAATCAGGCAGATAAACGCCGCCTCGATCGGCTGGGTGTTGTAGTTCGCGGACGAACTCAGCACCGAGCTGATGGTGTTGGCGTTCTGGCGTTTCATCGACTTGGTGATGCTGCGCTGCAAGGCCAGGGTCAGGGTGCTGTTCACGGCCGCGCGGCTTGCGCCGTTGGCGTAGAACACGTTGGTGCCTGCTTTCAGGATGTTGAAGCGCAGCGTTTCCACGGTCATGGCCGCCGATTCACCCAGCAGATCCATCATCTCCTTGAGCAAGCCCGGGTAGTCTTCGTGGATGTCCTGGATCACGTCCGAGAACTCGACGTAATCGCCATACTGCTGCAGGGTGACGGTGTAGTCTTTGCTGGACAGCTTACGACCGGCCGGGGTTACACCCTCGGTCAGCGCAGTGGTAGCCACCGGCACGTTGAAATCGCCGGTACCCGGGCCAGCGGAACCACCGGCCCCAGCCAGGAAGTACCGACGGAACTTGGCAGTCGCGGTGTTGTTCGCCGGGACTTGGTAGGTTTGCCCAAAGCGCTCGATAGTCATCAGCGCGATAGCACGTTTCAGAAAGCCAGCCATCGAGTACGCAGCTTGGCGTGGAGTGATGTCGCCGTAGGCGGTGCCGGTATAAGCCATGGTCCTGCTCCTTGCTCAGTTGGTCGAGATTTATCCCTGCCCCACGGCTTCGGCGAAGGCGGCATCAAAGTCGTCATCGCCAGGTCGTGCCGAGGGTTGCTGTCTTTGCGCTGCGGGTACGGCGGCCAGTGCTGCTTTCGCGGCAGGATCAACTGGTTGCTTAGGCGCGGCGGGGACAGCAGTGGGTTTTGTCTGGGCCAACGAGGCTGGTGTGGCTGGCGCTGCACTCGTTACACCGGTTGACTGTTTGTACATGTTCAGCAACTCAACCACGTCTTTGGTCGTACCCTTCTCAAACGCCGCCAGCATGGTGGGACGGAACATGGATGGTTGAGTGTCAATCCACTCGCGCACCTTCTCCGTGTCCAGGCTGTCGATGTCTGGGTGGGCTGCCAGCAACGTGTTGCGGTGGCTGTTCACCTCCACTGTTCCAACGGTTCGGAACAACGGCGCCAGAATCTGATTCAGTTCCGCAGTAAGGTCAGTGCGGTAGTTGCTCAACTCCGATTGCACCTGGGCATTGAACAGCGGCATCAGCGCGCTGTACTCATCTGGCCAGTCTTGCTTGAACCGATCGATTGCCGCGTTTTGCTCGGCAGTCAGGTAGTCGGCCTGTGTTTTCTTCACCGGCGCGGCAGGCTTCTGCGGCTGCTGCGCCTCGGTGTTCAACCGCTGCGCCTCAGCAATGGCCTGAGCCAGGTACTTCGGATCAAGCGGCTGGTGTTGCGGGTGCTCCACAGGCTTTGGCAGCGGCTTAGCCGGTGTGTCGACAGGGTCGACCACGGGGTCAGCCGCTGGTTTCGCCGGGTCAGCTGCAGGCTTGGCAGCCGCTGCTGGTTTCGCCGGGTCGACCGCAGGTTTCGCCGGGTCAGCTGCAGGTGCAGGATCGGCTGCCGTAGTGGACACGTCAGTAGACGGCTCGGCGGTATCTTTCTGTACACTTTCCGCAGGTTTTTGTGCACCTTCGGGCGTGCCGGAATCCACCTCGGCCACGGCTGCAGGTGCAGCGGCAGGTGCTGAATCGGCCGCAGCCTCGTCGAATGCGCTGTCGAAATCGTCAGTATTGTCCATGGTCGGTATGTACTCCGGTGTACCCTAGTTGTCAAGGTAGACTACTGTCAGCAAAGTAGACGCTCAAGTAGACGAATTTGTTCAAGCCGGCCTTGGAGCATGTAGATTTCCCTCATGTCCGCTACCTTGGCCAGGTCACTGAATACTGATTGGCGTGTTTCCTCCAGGTACCGCTGCAGGGTCTTGGCCAGCGGGCTGTCGTTGGCCGCTTTGGCGGCCCGCTGTAAGTCGGCCTGCAATTGCTGCGATTTGCTCGGGGCTTGATCCATTCTTTAGCGCCTCCAAAAGTGCTTTGAAAACAACGACATCCGCGTTGTCCAAGTTCTTCTGCCCTTGGGTCAGGGCTTTCATGGTGTCGGCCTGCAGGTTCTCCAGCTGTGCCATGAACATCTGCATCTGCTGACGCATCTGGTCCTGCATCTGCTGCGACTGCTGCGCCTGGCGTTGCTCCACCACTGCGTCGTCTTCCAGCAGCTCTTTGACCGGGAGGTCGCGGACCTTCAACCGCTCGACCAGCAGCGCTTTCGGTTTGATCCACTGGCGTTCCTCCTCGGTGAGGGTCTGCGCCAGGTTGTCCAGGGCATAGGAGCGCATTTCTTTAGCCATGAGGCTGGTCGCCCCACGCGCGATCGGGCGCACGTCACCCATCAGGCGGTCGCGGTCGGGGCTGAAAATGCGGTTCCACTCCACCAGGGCGTGGATCACGCTCACGGTGAACTGGTCGAAGTTGCGCACAATGTCTTTGAAGGGCAGGGCGGCGTTGCCGTAGATCATCGAGGCGCCACTGCTGGTACGCAGGGCCTCACCCGATACACCCTCGACGTCACCACCGGCGGCCGGGCTCACGAACGTCTCTTTGTCCGCAAAGCCCATGAACGTGTTGATGCCCTGCAGCAGCTCGCTAATGTGGGAGTCGAAGGTGATCGGCATCACCGCACGCTGGCCAGCAGTACCACCGTCGCGGCGCCACACCTGGAACGCCTTGATACCCAGGTCGGTCTGGTTCGGGTCGATGATCGAGGTATCCACCTCGACGCTCGGACCGCAGACCGTGGCCGCGTTGTCGACCAGCATCCGGGTGAAGTTCGACACCCCCAGCTGGCTGTCGCGCATGATCGGCGGCAAGCCCGAGCCCACCAGGCTGATCTCGTCTTCCTCGAACACGAACTTGTGGAAAATGTTGGTGCCTTCTGGCAACGGATTGAGGGCTATCTTGATAACGAACTCACCCACCACCCACGCGTTGTACCGGAACTGCCTGTTGTCTTTGGCGTCAGCGGGGATGTCTGCCCCGGCCTCGCGTAGGTGCTTGGCCGAACCGGAACCCCAGTACTCCAACACCTCGAACTTGCTGCCCTTCGGTACGGCGCTGGCCCCGTTGGTGCCCAGGTTGCGCAACGTGCCCTCATAACCCAGCTCGGTGTAATTGCCGTCGCGGTTGCCCGCCATGAATGAGCGGATCGCGTCACCGTCGAAGTCTGGCCGTTCAGCCATCAGGCTGAATTGGTGCTTCGAGAACACATGACGCTGAAACTCGCCTTCCATCTGCGCGAACGACGACGCGCTGAGGTCGGGGTAGTACTGCCAACACGGAACGAACTCCAGGTACGGGCGGAACGCCTCGGTTTCCACCACGGTGGGCACGCCGTTGGCGTCCAGCTCGAAGCTGGCCACGTCCTGCTGTACCGCCATTGGACCCTTAACCACCCCGGGGCCGTACTTCACGGCCGAGCCGACCACCTTTTTCACCAACGCCTCATAGTCGCGGCTGGCGTACGGGTCGACGTCTTTGAGCTGGTCATCGATCGTGACCGCCAGCAGGTCAGCCACGCCGGTGGCAACGTCCTGCACCATCCCATCGAGCTGTACCTGTGTCGGTTGCTGCCCCTGGTTGGCTTCGTACCAGTTCTGCAGCGCCCTGGTCAGGGTGTCCGCGCTAAGGCTCGGCACCGGTGACGCCTCGATCGACCAGTTCTTTTCGCTGGCCGGGAACGTCAGGGACATCAGCCGCGCTTCCACGCTGACGCACTTGACGCGGGTCAGCTTCGGATACGCGCGGCTGGTGTTCGCCACCATGCGTTGTTCAAACTCAGCGTCGTATTTGCCCAGGTACTGCATCAGGTTGGTCAGCCACTGCTGCTCGATCGACTGGCGATCTGTCTTGTACTGGGTGAATTTGTTCTGCAGGTGGCGGCCGAGCTTGCGCTTGCCCTCGGTGGTGTTGATGTCGCGGGCCTCTTCGACCGGCGTGTCAAATTCGTCAACCATGGGTCACCTAGGAATATGCGTTAGTGGAAGGGCCGAACCGGACAGATGCACTGGTCCTGCGTCGGGCGTCACGGATCTGCCCACCCTTTGCTTCCATGGCCAGGTACTGCATGGCGTCGTGCGGGTGACTGAATGCGTTCTTTTCTGGCGACTCGGCGGCCAGGCCCTTGTTGCTCACCGCATAGCGGTAACCCGACTTGAACCCACGGATGAGCTGGACGCACGACGGGTCGATCAGCAGTGCCGGCCCGTGCTCGGTCAACATGCACATGAAGTGCTCGACCGCGCCGAGGCGATCGGACAACGTGTTGCTGGAAGCCGGATAGACCCGAATGCCCAGCTCTTTTTCCAGGGCCTCTTTCACCGATCGTTCATCGGTCTGGGCACGCTGGACGATCGCCGGGTCACCGGCGAACTGCAGCAGCGGTTTGGGAAATCTCATCGCCACCAGGGGCTTGAATTTTTCACGACAAAACCGCACCGCGCCCATGTTCTCCGTGGTCAGTTCGGCCAGGATGCACAAGCGGCCATCGGGCCAGAGCTGGCCAAAGATCGCGGACGGGGTGAGGCCGGCGTCGAAGCCGACCAACAACGGCAGGTGTGGGTTGTACGGAATAGGGCGCTTGGCAACGTGCAGATCCGGGACGAACGCGCGATACACCGGCTTGCCTTTGAGGCTGTAACCCCAGCGCACTTCGATGAACTGTTTGCACCAGGCGTCCGATCGGCCGATGGCCAAGTTGTGGTAGTAGTTGCTCCCGCCTGGCAGGTTCTCCAGGTTGTCCGCGTGCTGACTGAAACCGCTGGGCTGTTCGTAGTACCCCAGTTTCATCCGCTTCAACGCGCCGTCCGGGTCATCCTCCCAGTCGCTGTATAGCCAGTCGTACCACCAGTTGTCCTCGTTGCCCGGGTTGGTCGCACCCCACATTCCCCACCAGGTGGCGCCGCCGTCTTTCTTCGACGGGTAGCGGCCGCACCGGCCGGACAGGGCTTCGACGATCTCTTTGGGGATCTCGACAAATTCGTCAACGATCGCCCCGGTCACTTCCAGGGACAGCACTCGGCGCACGTCGTCCGGGGTATCGAGGGGACGAAACATCACCTCGACCTCAATGTCATCGAAGCGCATCCAGAACGTGCTGGTACCGGACACCCACTTGCCGGCAACGCCGTCGGGAAACCAGCTAAACCAGGACTTGAGGGTAGTGTCTTTGAGCTGCACCATGGTGTTCCGCACGATCACCCACCGGGTGTGCCGGATCCCATCGATCGGCGACGGCGCCTGCAGCTTGGCGCGGTGCAGGATTTTCATCAGGATGCCGACCGACTTACCCGAACCCACGGGGCCGACGATGTACGTCCACTCCCGATCGTCCAGGATAAAGTCCGCCACCGTGACGCTCGGGTTGTAGGCGGTCATTGGCCGCCCTCGATGGTCACGCCGTGGCGGACCTTCTCGGGGAAGTTGATCGAGATAGAGAACGAACCCATCCCGCCGCCGGCCACTGGGGGTGGCGTGTCCAGCCCGCCCCAACGCACCACGTCGCCGATCAACTTGGCCGTAACACGCGGATCCATCTCGGGATCCATGATCATCTCATGCACGCGGGTTAGGTAATGGTCAGCCTGCAGCTGGGCTTTGAGGCGGAAGGTCGCGCCTTCCTTGTCCAGGCTTTTGCGCATGTTGTCGCAAGCGGACATGAACACCGGATTCTTGCAAATCTGGTCGAATTGGTGGTGCTGCAGGTCGTGGCATTGCAGGATCGATTCGTTACTGGCACCCAACACAACGTCGATCACCAGCCGCATCGACCACTCGGGACGCAGCTCTGGCCCTGCCGGGGATAGAAGATTCAGGTCTGTGCCCATAGCTACCTCGCTTTGGGCAGAGGGTAGCTTGTGTGCAAGTGGACAGCAAGTGCACATGGGTGTACGGAGTGGACAATAACTAAGCCAACAACTTGCCGTCAACTTGTTGACCACCGCACAAAATCCATTTGCGATCGTCGGACAAACGGCTTATCTTGTCGGGGCACCAATGCGATGTAGGTGCTAGATTTTATTCAAGTTTTTGCAAATCGTGCTGGTGGCATTTTGGATGCCCCAGAACGAAGAAACCCCGCACTTGGCGGGGTTCCATTCGGGCTAGCGGCGCCGGCAAGCGCTCTAGCCTAGGTCTCGGGAAATCTCAGCTTTAGCGGGCAGGGATCGAGACCAGGTAAGCCAATTCTGGCGGCATTCGTGTCGTTTGTCTAGCTTCCTTCTCTCTCCCGATACCTCTTTCCGACGCTTGGAATCAAGATGCTTTGGGCGCGGGAACGTATTAGTCGTCCATCAAGGGGGTCTCCCAGGGCGACTGGCAAGGCCGATAGGTGCGAACCCTCTATGAGGGTCGAGAAGGCAATGGCAGGGCGGAGCTAAAACCCAACCACGGGCACCGCAACTGTCTCAAAACCCACCATCGCAACACACCAGGAGGGCCGGGGCGCCGATGTAACCAACCCCGCAAAGTGTTGAATGGCGTTGGGCGGAAAGGCTGAGACAGGTGCTTTCTCGCTGCAGGAAATGTCGGGTGAATTTGCCTATTTTTTTAGGCCGATTTACCGGGGCCGGCTATGCCGGAAAGGCTCTAAAACAAGCGCGCTGTCAAGCGCAACCTTATTGTTTTGCAGGCCCGTAGGGACTGCCTAAAGGGCTGAGCCGTTAGGCGAAAACATTATCCCGGCCGTTCCGTAGCGTAGCGTAGGACAAGGCCATTCAGCGAAGCCGTTGTTTGGCTTCCTCCTTTTCCAGCCCCGCCCCTCGGGCACACATACCTCCTTACCCCGGGGAGTGGGTGAAGCCACGGAATCCCTACAGTAGGGATCCCAGGCTTTGCCCTTGTTACGTGAGGGTGAATTTCTTGCGTTGGCCGGCTATGGTGAAAAACAGGTCGCTCCCGTCGAACTCAAAGGCGCCGGTTTCCGGGGTCGCCATGACAGTCCCGGCATGTAGTTTTATCGGCGCCGAGCCGGACCCGCTGGACCCGGGGCCAATATCCACCAGGCCGCCAAGCACGCCGGACTGACTGACCTGAATCGCCCCGGCCCGTAGCATTCCACTGGCGGCCAGATACCCCACGCACATCCAAGCGCCGTTGCCCTGGCTCAAAAACTCGACAACGTCGCCATAAGGGAAAACCAGGTCTAAGCCGTTCGGTAGCGCCAGGTTCGTGTTTTTAAACACCATCTGGCTGGCTAGGTTGACTACGGTTCGTCTAGCGCCCGCCGCTATGGTCCCGAGGTTGACGATCTCTGTGCCTTCGGTGCCGGCGTTGATAATCCAGGTGTTCGCAGTGGTCGCGGCAATATTCATGGTTTCGGCGGCCGTGATGTTCTGCATCGGCGCTTCGTTCAATGCCGCCGTCAGCGTGCCCCCTGCGAAGGGGGTAGCGGCCACGGCTTGACCGTTGGACTTGGTGACGCTCGTTGCGCGCCAGTTACCACCGCCGAGCGACACCACTTCGACCACGGTGCCCACCGTCAAAGTCAGGTTTATCGCGCCCGGCAAAATCAGCGACGTGGCGTTGTGTGTCATCGATTTTGCGCCGGCGCCGAGGGCAGTGAACACCAGGGTTCTGGTAACCCCCGCCGGGGCGGTGCCCAACGACGTGATGGCCACGCCGCCGCCAAAGGCAGTAACGCTGATTGTCCGCGAGTTGATCGCGCCGATATCCATCGTCGCGGCGATTGCCAAGGTGGGGAAATCCGACGGGACCAGCCCTGCCAACTTCGTTTTCTCGGGCGTCGTGTAGTCCTCGGTCGACAGCCCTTTGCCCGTCACCTTGTCTTGCTTGGCGGCGAACTGGCTATCCAGCGTTGCCGGGTCGAAGTTGGCCAGGCCGCCGAGTTTGGTTTTCTCGGCGGTGGTGTAGTCCTCGGTCGACAACTCTTTGCCCTCGACCTGGTCGACTTTGCTGTTCGCCAACAGCTTGATGTCGGCCGCAATGCTCTGGGCTAACGCAATGATTTCTTCCGTTTGAGTGGGCATGATTTACGCCTTGGCCGCGACATAGTCGGCAACAAAATCGTGGGCTACGTCGCCGACGGTGGCGACAATCGTTGCGTCAACATCGGCCTGAGACACCGCGCCGATATTCGTACGGGCTTGAGTTTTCTGCGTGGTGTCGAGGGTTTGCGCCGCGTCAAAACGCACGCGGTTGGCAATGTCTGCAGCGAGCGCTGCCAGGCCGGACTGATCGGCGATGATCAAATCCTGCAGCTCTTTGAACGTGTCGTAAGCCGAACCCGCGCCGCCCATCAAACTGGCTTCGAGCGTGGCCACCGCGTCGGTGATAAACGTCACGCTCTTGTCGGCTGACCAGGTGACATCGGTGTCGCCGGTGCCGGCGGTGTCATCGATCGCCGCGCCGCCGCCACTGGAAACCAAGGCCGTACCATCTCGGCGCATGTACCACATGCAGCGCCAGGTCGCGCCGCCTTCACACGCAAATTCCGCATGGTCGCCGGGGGCCGCCACGATGTTCGCGTTCCCGGGTAGGATCGTGAGCCCACTGTTATGGACCAGGGTGACGCCCGCACCGTTGAAGAACACAATCCGGCGGGTGCCACTGGTGCCCGAGGCAATGTTGTTGATCGTGATCGCGCCGTTGCCAGGGTTGTCGATCCGCACGGTATTGGCGTTGACCGATGCGAGATTCAGGTTGTCGGCTGCGTTGATCGCACCGTACCCGACGTACTCAATCGGACCGGTCATTCGCCCGCCGGCCAGCGGCAGTTTCGTCGCGTCCGGTGAAGCGACCACGGCCTGGCCGTTCGCGCGGCGGTACCAATCGCACACCCAGAAGTCCCCACCTGCGCACCGGAACTTCGCTTTATCACCAACGGTCGTGAGGATGTTCGCCGAGCCTGGCAGGAGGAGCCGTGAGTTGTGCTGCAGCGTCAGCTCGGGGGTCTGGAAATCAACGTAGCGCACCGCGCCGGTCACGCTCGCCGGGAACGTCGCGATCGTGGTCGTTGTGGACGTAGTGGCGGTGACGTAATTGGAATCCGCCGCGCCAATGTCCTTGTTCGATGTGAAGTTCAAATCAACCGCCGGGGCATCGTTGATCGGCCCCGTCATGTTGCCGCCTTCCAGCGGGAGTTTGGTCGGGTCTTCGCCACCGGCTGCGACCAGGTCGAACACCTCGTTGAGGGCCGCGACCAGGTTGTCCTTGGCGGTGGTCGACAGGGACGTGAGGTCACCGTCGGCCAATTTCAGCGCTTTGACATCGGCGCCGACTGCTTGTGCGAGTGAAATCAGTTTGGCTTCGATAGTCATTTTCAGCTCCGAGCAAGGATGTAGTACATGAGGGGGTCGGGGTTCAACGTGTCGGACACGAACAGTTTTCCGTCGGTACCGGCGATCAATCGGTTGTCTGCGTCAGTGCTGATCGCAGCCGCCGATTCGACCAAGGCTCTGCCGTTACGGCGCTGGTACCACATGCACCGCCAAGTGCTGCCGCCTTCACACGCAAATTCCGCATGGTCACCCAGACCCGCAACGATGTTCGCGTTCCCAGGCAGGATCGTTAACGAACTGTTATGGACCAGGGTGACCAACGCGGTGTTGAAGAACAGAATCCGCCGGGTGCCGTTGGTACCGCTACCGAAGCTGTTGACCGTGACCGCACCGGCGCTGTCGACCCGCACGGTGTTGGAGTTGACCGCGCCGATGTTCATTCCGGTAGCCGCAGTGATCGACAGGTACCCGGCGTACTCGATCGCGCCGGTCATCCGGCCGCCGGCCAAGGGCAGTTTCTCGGTGGTCAGGTACCCGGCGCGGTGGTACCACAGGCAGCGCCACACAATGCCGCCCTCGCACAGGAACTCTCCGACGTCGCCGACTTCCGGGCTGATCTGCACGTTCCCCGGCAGTTTCGTGTTCGCGTTCGACATCAGCGCGATCAACCCGGTGTTGAAGAACAGCGTCCGGCGGGTGCCGGCGGTGCCCGTGCCAAAGTTGTCGATCTGCGTAAACGACGTCCTGTCGAGCCGCAGGGTTGTCGACCCCCGGTTCATCAGGTCCATGCCGTTGCTCGCCGTTACCACGACCATGGTCGGGTCGTTCAGCGCCCCTGGCAGCTGCAGGTTGTCGCCCACCTGCAGCTGCCGGGTCTTGCCCCCGGTGCGAATCAGCGGCAGTCGGTTTGCCATTACAGCACCACGTAGTCGTAGTCGTCGGTGTCGAGTTCGGTCGCGCTCTTGGCGTACCCCAGCTTCTGATCGATCGTCCCAGCGGTAGCCGTGGTCGCATCCAGCGCAGGGGTGATCACACCGCCTGCAGTGCCCAGGTAGTAATCAGCACCCACCGTCAGCCCCGTCAGCCCGGTGTTCATGGCGTCCAGGTCGTGAACGGCCGCGACCGCAGCGCTGGCCACCGCGGCTAAAACGAACCCGTGGGCCGGCCGGCTGTTCGAGTTGTCGGCCAGGCGGCAGTTGATTACCCCGGCGTTCGCGTACAGGTTGACGAATTTCCCGGCGCCGATCGCCTCCGAAGCGAGAACGGGTTGCGTTTGCACACCCGAACCGGCGTTATACATCGAACTATCGAACTTGCCGTCAGGGCCAAGGGCTGGGATCTTTCCAGAATCAGCGGCACCGGCCGAAGTTGTCACGGGAGTGTACTGTTGTAATTTCCCGGCCACCCGTTGTAAAACTTTGTCCACCATGATCGTCTCCTACGCCAGTAACACTGGCTCATCAAAGTCCAGGTTCAGGCGCGTAGGCGAGGGGGCATACCCCACGACAACCTCCCAACCCGTTGTGGGTACTACCTGCGTCAGCAGGCCGTCCATGCCCAGGAACACCAGGCCCTCAGCCCACGTCCAACCCGGGGTTTCAATCGTCCCGTCCCGCTGGATCTTGATCGAGCCGCCTTCTTGCGCGGCCGTCACACTGATGCCCAGCAGGCCCTGGACGTTGTTCGAGGTCTGATCGAGCTTGAACACCCGATCGCCGGACTCGTACACCACGCGCAGCGCCGAGATAACTTCGCCGGCAACCCGTACCGACTGACCGCCCCCGACCGGGACGGGAGGCGGCAGGGCGCCGTCGCCGCTGACCTGGTCGAAGGTGAGGGCCAACCCGGGGCGCGGACTCTGCAGCGTGGCGATCACTTGACCGCGATCATGCTCGGCGTCGTACGCCACCAGCTCGGCGTTGTAGGTGCCCTCGGGGATGTCGTATTCCGTCAGGTTGAACGCCAGCACGCCGTCGCCCTGCAGCCAGTCCAACGTGTTGTCAGGTAACACAGCACTGTCGAAGCTGATCGGCGGGGTTACCTCGGGGAACGTCAGGACCAGGCGGGTCAGGGCGGTGAAATTCAGGGGGACGTCACGGCGCAGCTCGGCGTCGAACTGGGTGATTTTCACGGCTGTCAGGTTGTCGTGGCCGGTGTAGACCACCGGCCGCCAGGCTTGGATTCTGAGTTGTTGCGGATCGACGTCGCCGAGCATAGGGCACCTCGGACTTAGGCGTTGCCCGCGTCAATCACGGCCGACAACACGTTGAGCTTGCGAGTGCGCGCCGGCCCCGAGTCCCGGGTGCGGAACACCAGCGGTCCGCCATCAAGCAGCGGTTGCCCGTCGAAGTCGTACCCGTCAGCCACCAGGTCGCGCACGGCGGCGTTCAACATCAGCTGCCATTGCATCGGGGTTTGGGGTACTTCGCGGAAGTAATCGGCCGCAGGCAGCGGGGTGGCCAGCAACTTATTCAGTTTGCGAGCGCGGCTGGCTTTGGTGTCTTGGGTGCGGAAGCGGTAGGTGAGTCCGGTAAAGTCCATGGTTCGTCTCCGGGACGGACGTGTTCACCGAACTATCGCAGCAGAGTAGACGGACGTCAACTCGGGCGGCGGACAAAGTACACATTGTTCACTCTCTGTTCACTCTCTGTTCACCGTTGTCTCTTTACCCATGGTCCGCGCGGGGGCTCGTACCGATCGATGACGGCCTGCATCGCCGCCGCCTCGACCCACTCATCCTCGTACCCGTCCGCGATCGCCTTGTTGTACCCGTCCACGTACAGCTGCTGCGCCTCGACCGGGAGCATTTTCTTGAGGTGCGGCCGCAGCGTGTCGAGCGTCAGGGTCATCAGTGCTTACCGCTGACCACAAAGTGAAACTCACGCGTGAGCTGATCCATCGACATCTCCAGGATCAACCCGCCGGTGGCGTCGATCTCAGCAGCGGGGATGCGGATGTCGCTGCCCAGGCGCTTGATCAGCACCAACAGCAGCTGGTCTTTCATGTTGTCGATCGCGTCGGCATGTTCGTGGTTGCCCAACTCCCGCGCCAAATCAATGCCCCTGCCCATGTCACACCTCGCCCGTTGGAAACATGTGTTCGTCGAAATCCTGCTGGGTGCAGTAGAACAGCCAGCCGGTGGCCATGTCCTGGTACACAACCAGGGGCGCTTTGCGGCCCGACCGGGCGCGGTTCGCGGTCCCCAGCACGCGGTAGTTCACCCCGTTGCACCGGACGATTCTTGGTGGTTGCGGCTCCATAACACCTCCAACGAAAACCCCGACCTTGCGGGCCGGGGCTAGGGTCAACCGATCAGAGTCCGGTGCGGGCCGGGGCGCCGTTGACGTCGGTGGACGCAGGCGCCGGGGTGTCCGCTGCCTCGCCGTTTTCTCCCGGTGGTACCGGCACGGGGCCGCTGGTTTCGCCGCCGCTGCGGGTCAGGTCGGAGCGCAACGAAGCGGTCGACTTGCCGCCGGTAGGGTAGTTGTCTGGCAGATCCTGGCTCGACTCGGCCGTCATGCCGGCACGCAGTGCGATCTCTTCGATCACCAGGCGCTGAGCCTCATGTGGAAATGCGTTGCCGATGCGGTCAAAGATGTCCTCGGGGCGCGTACCCCCCTCAGCTGCGACAGCATCCGGGTCGGCTTCCCACTCACCGGTTTTCTCGTTGAGGCGCTTGTCACCCACGTACTTGCCGTTGACATGGGTCGGACGGGTTTCACCATAACTCGACGCTTGCTGTTCCAGTGCGGCACCGGACTTTGACAGCACTTCGGCGGATTCACTGGTTGTCGCGGCGGATTCGTGGGGGGTAGATTTTTTGGTAGCCATGGTGGTCGCACTCCATTCGTGGCCACCGAGTGGAGGCCGATTCAGGTATGACGCGGACACAGTGTAGCCAGTTCCGTCCGGCTGATGGTAGCCGACGGCGGACATTTGGGAGCGGGGGACAGGATTTAGCGGACGTTTGATGTAGATCCCCCGTCCGCTGGGTGGGAGTAGCGGACGGGGGAGCGACACTGTTTCCCTGCGGTTTGCCTTGGAGGCGACACAAACTGGTGGGCTTGTGTGCCACCTTCCGCCCAGTTTTACCCGAGTGACCTGATCGAGCCGTGACGGTCGGAGGGCTCGCGTAATCTTGGGAGAAGGCGGCAGAGCAAAGGTTAGTGCAGGTTCCAGGGGGCTGGCAAGGGCAGGTGTTAAAAATTGTAGGAATTTTCTGACGGGGTTTTTCGGGTGGACGCTGGTGGAGCGTTACCTGGTACTTGGGTGCCGGTTAAGAATGTCTACCGTGTCAAGTAGACAGTGTGTTACGAGGAAGGCCAGGGAGCGGGGTTAACGGAGCGACCGGGGGATTTTGTGTCAAGTTACGTCGGGGCTTCGCCAAATGTGCAGCGGGGGTAAGCAACAGCGCGCGCCCGGCGCAGCCCCCTGGCCCCCTCTGTGCACCGGAAAAGAATGCTTGGTTGTCCCTACGGTAGGGACAACGGGTGGACGTCCTCTGCACCGTCTACCACAAAGGTATACATTGGAGTCCTGTCATTGAGACAGACGGCCACCACGGCCAACCGGGCACCTTCGCCCAACCCCTTGTAGAGAGAAGACGACCATGACCACCACCAACAAAGCAGCTAAAGCCCAACGTGTTGCAGACCGCGCACTTAACCAGTTCTCCGTGCTGGCATGGCGTGCCGATGTAACCGAGGCCGCCAGTGACCTGATGTCTGCGTCCCAACGTGTTCTGGAACTCATGCTGAAAGCACGCGGCATAGTCGAGCCCGACACGGCTCGTGAAGCCGTGCAAGATGCCTTTGCTACTGCGTACAGCACGTTGCAGGGTTGCACGTTCGAAGAGGCCAAGTCGGCCAAGTCCGTCAAGAACCGGGTGGCCGATGCCATGGCCATTTTCAAGGCTGTGACCTTGCCGGCCACGCTGCCAAAGAACCTGCAACACGCTGCCACGGAGTGCCGCAAAGCCAACCGCGTGGAACAAGCGCCTAAGTTGCCAGTGGCCCCGGCCAACGACGGTGGCGAAGGTGGCGACGACCTCGGCGACGGTGCACAGAGCGAGCACGTAGCACCGGACCCGGTGGCCAGCGCTTTGGCTGCCATGCAAACCAGCCTCAATCTGTTGCGGGCTGGCGACCACACCGACGACGTGTTGCTGATCATCGCGAACATGGCCGACATGATCGAAGAACTGTCCAACGCGTTGGCCGACGAAGTCGAGGAGGTAACCGAGCTGGGTGACGACGTGCCAGAGTCCGACGCTGCCTAACACGTTGCACGGAGTACCAAGCCCGGCCTAGTGCCGGGCTTCTTCGTTCCTGCGGGCCTAGCGCGCTGCAACGCGTTGCCTAGTGGCTGCGCAGGCTTGGGGCGCGGGCAACGCGTTGCACAGGGGTGAACCCACGACGGCACAGGGTGACGCAGCAGCGACGCGTTGCCGGGGCTCTGCGTGGCCTAGGGACGACATCAACACGTTGCCCAGTGCGGACCCACACACTACGGCGCGACGTCGCCCCAACGCGTTGCAGCGTTGCCCAGTGGCCAAGATCCCTACAGTAGGGACACCGAACGTCGCCACTAGGCCCGGCGCAGCCCTGTACGTGGTGGACAAGTGGACATTGTAACGTTTGGCCCAGCGTGGCCGGGGGTTAAGCCACTATTATGTAAAGCCAATTAGGCCTTTACATGGACTTTCACCCAGCAAACACGGGGCCAGATGTTAAAATGTAATAAATGTAACCTTAAAGAGTAGACACATAAGGCTTAACGGTGCACAGCCACGAAGCAACGGCGCCCGCTAAGCTGCTTAGTCCCCCTAGCCAACCCGTTCCCTAATACGTCTACCCTCGGCAACTCTTACATTTATTACATCGTTACATTTAGCCCTGTATTCATTGCCTAGAACCGATGTAAGAGGTTGCCGCACTCTTTACATATCGCCGCCTAGCACCTTACATCTGTGCACCTTTAAGGCCTTGCGCAGTGGACAAATTACCCCGCTTTACCCCGTAGCCTAGCCAGAGCGCTAAACAGTAGACGTGTACACTTGACACGCGGGGTAGACACGTCCACCGCGTAAGGCGCAGACTGTCCACTGCTGTCTACCGGTTAAGCGCTCGCTTACGTCTCCCCGAGTGGGTTAAGCGTCACAATTAACCACTAACCTATCGTTCGCCGTGTCGCACTAAATCTTAGTGCGCGTTCTGCGTCCCTACAGTAGGGATCGCCGGGAACTGTTGCCGATTAGCACCCACTAACCTAGCGCCTAGGTGGTTTAGCGCTAGGAAACTGGCGCCAGATAAGCAATATGTCTCCCTTGGATCCAACTGTGTCCACTATTGGACGACGTACCATAGCGGCCTTATACTGGCAACGGGCTTTATGATGCCCGCGCGACAACCTTGGAGGTTTCACCCATGCTATTGACCCTCGAACAGTTCAATGCTGCGTATAGCCAGCGGTCGAGCGACATCTATCAGGCGCTAAAACTGCACCTTGTAGAGGGTTACACCATCACCGACGCAGTGCGCAAGACGGGTGCTAGTCGGTCCGGTGTTTACAAAGCGCTCAAGACACAGGCACACAAGCACGACACAGATGCCCTCATGGATACTTGGACGGTTACCTGTCCACGTCACCACTCGGCGACATTGCACGGCTTGATCACTCGCCAGCTGGGAATCTGGGAAGTGCAGGACGCGGCCGCCGTTGAACTGGCACGCCGTGGTGTCCCTACTGTAGGGACGCAGCAACCACTGGCAGCGGTACGCCAGCCGAACCACCAACCAGCGCTACAACCACAGCACCACCAGCAACAACCGGCACAGGCTGTGCAGGTTGGACAAGAGTACATAGGCCGGCCACCGCCACCAGCGGACCGGGTCTATATCAGCGGCACCGGGGAGATGTACGACGCACAAGGTCGTGTTTTGATCCCGTAACAATAGGAGTTAATTGCCATGAGCCAGAAGACGACGCCGATCAATCCGCCAGCGCTGCCGTACGACTTTGAGCCGTTCGTGCCGGGTCGCGAAGTACGCACGTTCTCGCAATCGCAATGGGTGAACCTGATGTCCGGGATCAAGCCTGCGGTGCGACCACGTACCCAGCGAGCCGCACGCATGGTGCTGGTGGATAAGATGTCGTACAAACTGGCCGCTGTTGCCTGCGGTGAAACGCAAGCGATGGTGCGTGGTGCGTGTCAGGCAGTAATGGAGCGGTTCGGCATGTTGGGCGCGGCGTGGTACCTCCACAACCCCGACCATACGTTGGTGCTGCGCGACATCCCGCCCCAGTTCCACGGCCAGGTACGTGACGCAGTAGAGCGTCTCAGGCTGTCTTGGTATCCACGATCCCGGCCAGCGGCCGAGGTTGTACCAGACGCAGGCTGGTCGAAAGTGTAAGCCGCGAAGCCCCAGAGTATCGGGGCCAGCGGCGTTCCCTCCCACAACGTGTTGGACGCTGCCGAATGACCCCAGAATTCAAGACCCTGCTGGACGCCCTGGACGAATTGAACGGACTGCTGGAAGCCGACGCGCTGCCGGATGTCTGTATCCCGAGATCGATCCACATCGAGGTGCTGCTGGCAGCCATCCCCGGCGACCATTCCGAGCACGTACCGCTCGCAGTGGCTAGGGCCTTGGGCCGCATGGCCAAGAGCATGGACCTGTACCGCGAACGCTGGATGGTGCGCCTGCACGCCAAGACCACCAGCCTGCAATAACCCTTACCACAACGCGTTGTAGCGATAGCCTGCATTGACCACTTGCGCCTATAGGTGTATAGTAGTTATACACATAGAGATATGTGTGAAGCGAACCACCGTCCCTACAGTAGGGACCACCTTTTGGAGTGAAACCCATGCATCAGAACAAACCGTTCGGGGCCACTAATATGTGCGACATCACGTTGCGCTACGTGGACAACATGTCGGAGTGTCCAGCCGACGACGTGGCGCACTTCGTGGCCACCTACCAGCGAGCGCTGCGCTTTGCCAGTGGTGAAGACGTCAAGGCGGTGATCATCCACGTCAACGCCCGGATCCGCGACTGGCTGGAACACCTGATCATCGTGGAGCGCCACAACGGCACCCGCATGCTGATCGGGGCGATACAGCGCACCGTGGGTGCCGAGTCGGAATTTTGCAGCTGAGGTATGCTGTACCTATACCACCCTGTCCCTACAGTAGGGACGCACCGTCTGGAGAGTGACCATGGAAAGTGCGGGACTGTCGACGACTGAGCTGGAAAAGATCCACGCGGAGATCGCCAAACTGATGGCCGAAACCACGAAGCTCAATGAGGAGTCGGGGAAGTTTAAAGCGGAAACGGCCAAGCTGAATTCCGAGGCGGCGAAACTGATAGCCGAGGCCGGGAAGTTTACCCGCGAAACCTTCTGGTACCCGATGGCCGCAGCGGCGGGCATGTTCGCTGCCATTGGCGGGATCATGGCCCTGATCATCAAGTTGCTGGGCAGCTGATGTACGCCTTTGCGGTCCGCTTTGAACAGGACGCTGTGGGTGTCGCGGTGATGTGCCGCGACCTGCCGGAGTTGAACAGCTACGGCGATGACCTGCCGCACGCCATCAGTGAAGCCGTGGACGCAATCGAAACGGTGTTCTCCCTGTACATGGACCAACGCCGCGCTTTTCCCCAAGCCACACCACCGCAGGCCGGCGAACACGTTGTGCAGCTGCCAGCGGCGACCCTGGCCCAGATCGAGGTGTGGAATTTGTTGGTCGGCCGTCCTTAATACACCCGTTGCGTAACTTACATACGTTACGCAACTTACACACCTTGTGGAGAGAAACTATGAACCTGATTCACCCGGTTGACCCCGATGGCATCCCGAATCTGGACGCCATGAACGACGATGAGCTGCGCGCCTTTGCCACCCGCCACAGCGGCGGGAATCACGCCACGGAGCTGTTCGACTCGGACGGCAAGCAAGCCAAGGAAGCGGCCAAGGATCTGGCGCACTACGCGTGGAACGCCTTGACTGCCAGATCATGCCGAGTGGCTGGGGGCATCGACACGGCGCTCAATTACGAGCGCATTGCCCAGTCCATCTACAACGAGCTGCCCGAGTGGGCACGCTGGTAGGGAACACACTGTCGAAACGCCGTCCCTACAGTAGGGACGGCGTCTATGTTGCATGGCCACAGCATACTGATGAGACTGGCCAACACTGTCTGGAGAGAAACCATGAACGCTCGTGATGAATGCGACATCTACAACCGCCTCGGGACTAAATCCGAGATGCGTTTACTGCCTGAATGTTCCCTGTCGATCACCTACGGTTCCCACCTGCGGATGTTCCACACCGATCATGACAGCCTGTTCGACGGCACCCAGAGTGGCACCACTCTGGCCCGCAGCGTGCTGGGTGGCGACGTCTATCTGCACCTGTACCACGGTCGCGACAACAAGGATCAGGACATGGAGGACTGGGGTTTTGATGGCCCTAAGATCCGCGCCAAGTTGGTGGTCATCAACACCGACGACAAGCTGCCAGAGGCCGTCCCTGAGAACACGTTGGCCGTGGCCAACTGCGTCCAGTTGTTCAAAGCTGACGGCACTGTCGAAGTGGTTCCGTTCGCCGAGGACATGCTGTTTTACGGCGGCAAGTATTACGGCGATTTCAGCGTTGCTTGCATCACAGACTTGAATGATGAGGAGATGAAACATGTCCTTTAGCGACCCCGACGCGGGGCTGGAAATCCAGCGCACGCTGATGCTCAGCACGGCGCACCTGCCGCCCCTTTACCTTGAGTGGCTGCAAGCGCAGAACCGCTGTAACCCGGCGTTCCCCGACCTGTCGCTGCCGACTGAGATCGACCCCGAGGCCTGCGAAGTCGGTCCGTACCTGATCGTCGACCCTATCAGCGAATACGGGTACCGGGTCTGCCTTGCCCCGGAAAGCACCAAGCTGTTCATGGCCAACCATGAGCTGGACGACCCGCTGTCCACGCTGATGCTGTTTGCCGAGGAGCACCGTTGCGACTGGCTGGCCTTTGACCGGGATGGCCCGGTGGTTGACGGTCTGGCCACCTTCGAGGAGGAGCTGTGAGCGAAGACAAAAAGGTATCCAAGTACGCACTCGAAGCGCTTGAGGAATTCGAGGCGGCCGCGATCGACCTGGGCTTTATTGGTTCGGCGCGGCTGGAAGATCAGGACGAAATTCAGGCGCGTTATGACGCTGCCAAGAAACGCATCCTCAAGCACCTGGCCAAACAACCTGTAGGAGCGAACCCATGACCCAATCAGCAAGCGAGACTCTGGCCGCCGTGGCCGATCTGGTAGCCGGCCTCGAAGCGCGGTTACTGGCCCATGACGAAACCCTCAACGACAAGAAACACGACGGCGACAACGCGGTAAGCCCGACTGGCAACGACTACAACGCCCTGTTCAATGAGGTCATAGACCTTGCCGAGGCTGTGCGTGTGTTGGTAGACAACTACAACAACGGGGCGAAGCCATGAGCAAATCATTGAAGCAAGTCCAACGCAGGCAACTGGAAGCCATCGCGGAATCTCAGGACGTCGTGCGTACGCAAGTGCTAGCGATCTACAGCGCCATGGAGATCAAAGGCGACGACAACATGGATGATCTTTATCCCGTGCTGGAGGCGATGGCCAACGCTGAAACGCTGCTGCTGGCCTTCCTCAAAACCCGCGAGAAGGACTGACACCATGCCAAATCGCAACCCAACCCCCGAGCAGGCCGCCGCCTTGGTGAAGTTCGCCGAGCGTGAAGGCCCGCAGTGGAAAACGAAACTGCACATGAACTGGACGATGGCCAGCTACCCGGACGACCCAACAACCGGGCACCTGTTGCAGCAGCTGCGCAACCAATTCGGGCCGCTCTGGCTGGAGCGCGTCACCCTGCCGCAACTCAAACTGATCGCCGAGGGCTAAGACACACGGTCACCGCTATAGTGGACAAAGCGCACGTCTACCGCTAAAAAGATGACACGACAACGCGTTGTGCCCAACGGGAGTGGGATAGTGAGCTTTAAGGACTTGGAGCGGTCGATAAAACAACGGGCGCAGGCGCTGTTCGAGGCGCAGCAGAAGCTCGCCGACAAGAAGCGCCGCAAGCAGCAGCGCACGCAGTTCAATCGGGACAAGGCCCGCCGTGGGCCGATGTACAAACCGGACCCGCCACCCAGTTACGACCGGGTGGTGATCATGAACGTGCGCCGTAAGGTCGACGGCAGCACGGGCGAGCTGTTTGAGGTCCGGTACACAGTTGGCACCTTTCGCGACGACGTCGCCGAGACGCTGGCCCGTGCTTGGGCTGGGCGCCAAGGGTACGAGTGGCGGGGAACCGTGGACATCGTCAACGGAGAGCCCATCTAACTGAGGGACGCAGTATGGATACGGTCGTACGCAAGGAAGCCACACCCCGCCCCGCGATGGCGCTGTTGCCGCCCCGCGTTGCCGAGCTGGTGGCTACGGAGCTGGTCAAGCTGGGATTGCCATTCAGCTGTGGCCCTCGAAACAACAACGTGATCGCTTTGAGTGTCGACGAAAGCCGGCGCAGCCTACTAAACCTACTGGTCGAACGTATGACCAAGAGAGCGTGCAGATGAGGTGGCGAATCGACTGGAACAAGGGCAACCGTGCGGTGACCTTTGAGTTTGGGCCGAGGGAGTCCGATCTGTGGACGCTGGGCGACTGGGTTGTACACACCACGCCGGGTTTAAAGGAGTACCTGGGCTGGACGCGGACCGATGCGATCACCGCACTGACGAAGCGCGGTCTGATACCCCGGTTCGTGGATCACAGCGCAGTGCCCGCGACCAGGACATACCACAGGAAAATGCAGGCCGTCTGCAACGCGTTGGTGCAACTATTGGAGAAGCGGACATGATGGATCGCCCCGAGTGGGTTAAGTGCGTGCTGCAGCCGGAGGACAGCGTGTTGACCTGGTGCGATCGCCGGGTTGAACGGCCTGAGTTCGCGTTTACGAGCATTGACCACGCTGCCTTGAACGGGAGGCACGGCGACCAGTTGGTTGCCTGTGAAGTGTGCTTGAGCCATATCCACCGGGCGTTGTACCGGGGTGTTACACCCTACTGACGAAACTCCGTCCCTACTGTAGGGACCGAGTCCGCAGGCAATGGCCTACCTGCGCTGATGAGTCAGGCCAACACTGTTTGGAGAGAAAACCGATGGGTAATTTTTGTATTCCCTGTGCACTAGGGGGTGACAACTCTGTGTGCTTAAATGCTAATGTGTCTACAGTGACGGTGGAGGGGCGTGGACATGGTGGGCTTCCGAGTGGGAGGGCTTACCAATGAATGCGCTAAAGCCTTGGGCACCTCTTTGTTGGGTCGATGAGACAGGATCTGTTCAACAGATGACGCCTCATCACCCTGAGTACAAGCGTTCTGCTGCGTACCTCACCACCAAAGCTATTGATCGCATGTTGCGCGGGTCACTCGCCCGTCGCTAACAAGTACCGTGGATGCCCGCACCCCGGGCATCTGTTATATAGTGCTACGGCGCGTAACGACATGGAATTTTGGGACGAACCTAAATGGCTAATACTGCGAAGTCAGATGCGTACAAGAAAAGCACCGCACTAAAGTCGGCACGATTAACCAAAGCTCAAACCGAAAAGTTAGCTGAATGGCACATGATGCAAGAGATGGGTAGAGCGTTAGGGCTGGAAGTTCCTAAACCGATCGTCAACAACCCGTTGGATAAACATATCAACACTCGAATAGAGATAACGCCCGGCTTAACAGTCACGTTCTCAGTTCGACGATCCCTCTACGACACTCCGTTTCACCAGTCTTATAAGACCGAATCAATCATGCGCTTCACCGCCGTTATGGAGGCGGAAAAGCGTGCGCGGGAGGATGGCCTAGAGGTCATGTTTCTGATCAGCGCCGAGAACGACTCAACCGATGCGACCCGCCCCTATCACCTCTCTATCGCCGAGAAAGCTTTGGCAAGGGCACGCGCGCATCGCACCGCTTAACTAGACCTTGGATTAAGGACAGACATGACGAACCCCCTAGTAAAAATGCGCGAGCTGCAAGCGCAGATGAAGGCTTTCGAACAAGAGATTCAAGAGCTGCAAGCCAACCCACAACTCAAGGCTGAGCTGGCCTTTGAGTCCGAGTTGCGTGAGCTGTTGAAGACCCACGGCAAGACCATTCACGAAGCCGTGCAGACTGTCGACCCGAGCTTTCAGATCGTCGTGCGGGGTAAGAAGGCTGTCACCCGGCCGAGAGACGAACACGGCAACCTGATCCCCGGCAAGTCAAAGAAGGCTGGCCCGAACACTGTCTGGTACGCCTTCAAGAACCCGCACACGGGTGAGGTGGTTCGCGCTGCGAACATCCTGAAAAAAGAAGTAAAGGAGTGGATCGGCCAGTACGGTAAAGACACCGTTATATCGTGGAGAACGCCCGCGCCCGCCGAGTAAGCAATGGGTTGGGAGGAGGAAGACGGATGATCCTGACAACACTGACGATGTATGTGTGCCTCCACGAGAACCATCAACCGCCCTACTCCGACTGTCCGGCGCGCATCGTGCGCACCTGGGGAGGAGAGCAAGCGGTCGATCGGACGTGTTCGGATGAGGTCGACCGGATCGCCCAATATCTGACCCCGCAGCAACGTGTGGTGCACCTGGTGTGCAGCACCGGGTTCGTGCGAAGTAGCCAGGTCAGTCATACCATGTAGCCAAGCGCCGTCCCTACAGTAGGGACGGCGCACTTGGAGAGACACCTATGGCAATCGCCTCTGTTCAAGACCGGGAGTTCTTGACGGCGCGAGGGTTCGCTGTGATTGGCAACACGTTTGCCAACACTTCCCTTGGGCTGCACATCACCCCCGTTTACGTTAACCCCTATGACATGGGCGCTGCGGTCATCGACGGCGCACCAGGGGCTGTGATCATGTGGCACGCAGCCCGAGTCCACAGCGTCGTGCATGATGAGGTCGCCACGGTCATTGTGGGGCCTCCCCGAGATACACCCACGCTTTGCTATGTACAGGCCGAGCTGTCGAACTGGGGGCGGCGATGAACACTATCCACCCCGTCGATCAGCTGGAACAGGCGCGAGAATACTTGGAAGAACGCGGGTTCATGGTGCCGGTGGGACTTACCACACTGCGGATGCGGACGGACATACCCAACGGTAGCCACTGGGACGGGATCGGGGTCGAGATGGACACCGGGCGCTGGACTGCCTACACCATCGTTGGCAACACGCGGCCTTGGGAATCGACGGAGCCATTCGACGATCCTATTGAGGCCTACCTGCATGCAGAGCTATCGAACTGGGGTCGGTCATGAACGACGACCGCCCTACTGCACAACTAGAGCTGACCCGGGATTACTTCAAAGAACGCGGGTTCCAAACACCCCTAGGCTGGACGGTGATGCGGATGGCCTCCTCTGGACATCCCACCGACATGCGCTGGGACGTGGTCGGCTTCGAGATGGATACCGGGCGCTGGGTCGCCTTCACCTATAACGGCATCGACACCTCTGTTCGCGCCTGGCAATCGACAGATCAGTTCGACGATCCTGTTGGAGCCTACCTGTGCGCAGAGTTGGAGAATTGGGGGCGATCATGACCAATGAAATGAAGCGCGCGAAAGAGCAGTTGGCCGAGCACCGGGAATACCTGGTGTCGAGGGGCTTTCACATCCTGGACGTCTGCGCCACGCGGATCACTGAGGAAGGTAGTGAGGCAATGCACCTGGCTGGAGACTGGCGGCCGTTCCGCACTCTGTTTCCGAACGACTACGCCTGGCGATCGCCGGTCGGGTTCGCGACACCGGTCGAGGCCTACGTGTACGCCGAGTTGCACAGTTGGGGTCGTGTATAGTAATTGCACAGCTTATGTAAGTGAGGTAACTTGTATAGCTACAGCACAGCCATAAGTTACATAACGTGCGTAACTTATGTAACTGACACAACTGACGCAACTTACACAAGGTACGCACATGATCCTCTTAGTCGGGAACATCAAGGGAGGCACGGGCAAGAGCACCGTAGCCCAGACGCTGGCCGTCATACTGAGAATGCTGGGCTTCGACGTCCTGTTAATCGACGCGGATCCACAGCTGACCAGCAGCGACTGGGCAGCCGAGCGGGTGTCGTTCATCGAAGCCGGCGGCAAAGGCGTGTCGGTACCGTGCGCCATCTTGCGTGGTGAGATCAGCACTCCGCTCAACGATTTCAAGAAGCGCTATGACCACATCATTATCGACGTCGGTGCATCCGACTCGGTTGCCCTGCGCCATTCCATGGCCGTGGCGGACTACATGGTATTGCCGTTCCGTCCGAAGCGCCGCGACCTCAAGACGTTGCCGAAGGTGGTCGAGGTGGTGAACCTGGCTCAGGCACTCAACCCGGGGCTGAAAGTCCGCGCGCTGGTGAACCAGTGCCCGAGTCTGCCGAACCGTGTATCGCGGATCCTCACGGCGAAGGACACCATCAGGGCCTGGGGCATACCCACGCTCGACAACGTGTTGTTCGACCGCCAGGCATACGACGATGCGGACGAAGACGGTTCGAGCGTGTGGGAATTCACCGACCCGAAGGCGATCGAGGATGCCACGGCCATGGTGCATGAGCTGTGGGCAAATGAACCATCGATACACGCAGCACTACAACGCGTTGGAGCACAAGCATGAAAGCATCATTAGGGGGCTTGGCGCCCGGTGGTAAGTCGGTACAGCAGCACGCGACCGAGGATCAAATAAAGGCCTTCGCGTCCGGTGCCGCGACGAACTACGCGGTCGGTGCAAAGCCGTCGGTTGCGGTGTTCAAGCGCACCACCTTCTCTCTGACTGATGAGATGAACGCCGAGATCGACCAGCTCGTACTGGCTCCGCGCACCTTCAAGGTATGCCGTAGCGACGTGGTGCGCGCCGGTGTCAGAGCCTTGCAACGCATGGACGCAGACCAGGTGATCGCGCTGCTGGCTGAGGTCAGCGGCAATGAGGTTACGCAAGTTAAGGAAGGTAAGTAAGTTGTGTAAGTTAAGTCAGTTACGCAACGTATGTAACTTGCGTAAGTTGCATCAGTGACGCCACTTGACGGCTGGAAGCCAGGCCCCAACCCGTTCGGCAACCAACGGGCGCAGGTCAACGAGACGTGGTATCGGCAGACCAAGCGCGCCGTTTATGAGGTGCGCTACGACTTCCAGCTTCGCGGGTTCGTGATCAACGTAGAGGTAGTGCAGAAGGCAGCCAGCCAACTGGAATCTGGTCGCAGCGTCTGGACGTTGTATAGCCCGATGGCCTTCGACGACGCGTTGGGGGCGATGGTCTGGTTTGCACTGGAGGACAAGACATGAGCACACCCAAAGAGAGGGGTCACCCACGGGCCGACATCCTCGCTCTGGGTTGGCAGTTCGAGACGCTGGGTTATTACTGGATGCAGCACCCAGGCGTGGGAGATACGTTCATCGAGACGGTGATGTTCCCCCCGGATGACTTCTCAGATGACTGGAGATTCACCATGGTCCGAGGCACCCAGCTGCAAGAGCCACTGAGATTCCCCGATCCCTTTACCGCCCATGTTTGGCTGCACCTAAACCCTTGAGTTACTTGACAACTTGTTGTGGAGTAGTGTATAGTTACTATACATAAGCAAATCCCCACCGAAACAAAACGCTTCACCGCAACGCCCGCTGCAACTACCCTCAGTCCCTACAGTAGGGACTGACCACTGTTTGGAGAGAACCACCATGAAAGTTAATGACTTAACCCCGATCATTGTCGCCCTGTACAACGCCAATAGAACTGGCATGTTCTGGGGTGCACCCGGTATCGGTAAATCCTCAGCATTCCACCTGGCCGCCGAAGTTATTAAGGCAGCGCTCGGCTTGACTGGCCCCGTACTGATGCGGCATGAGATCGCGGCGTTTCGTAAAGCCGGCGGCAACATGAGACAGGCTTTCGGTTTGTTCGACCTGCGTCTGTCGCAGATGGATCCGGTAGAGGTGGGTGGTCTGCCCCGGGAGAACAAAGAAACCAACTCGATGGACAAGCTGCCACCCAGCTGGTTTGCCCACGAAGGCCGCCCCGATCTGCCCGATCACGGCATCCTGTTGCTGGAAGAACTCCCGTCAGCGCCGCTGTCTGTGCAGACCACGGCGTACCAGATCACCCTGGACGGGATCATCGAAGACTTCAAACTCAAGTCCGGGTGGGGCACCTTCGCAGCGGGTAACCGCGTCACTGACGGCGGGCAATACTTCAAGATGCCTGACGCGTTGGCCGACCGGATGTGTCACATCGACGTGGAATCTAACCTCGACAGCTTTGTGGAATGGGCGATTGCTCACGGCATCGACCACAGCATTGTCGCCTATGTTCGGTTCGCCCCTGACCAGTTGAACAACCACGCCGAGAAAGTGGCCTCGAAGTCCAAGGAATTCGCGTTCACTACCGAGCGTTCCTGGGAAGCGGTGCATGACCTCATGGTCAACAACCCGGCGATGGACGACGTCACGTTCCTGGCTCTGCTGGGTGGCTTCCTGGGCAAAGGCCCGGCGGCTGGCTTCATGGGGTTCCGCAAGGTCTGGACGTCGATACCTGACGTCAACGAGATCCTGATTGATCCGCAGTCGGCACGTATGCCGGAGGACGCGGCCAGTCAGTACGCTGTGATGACCATGCTGGCCGTGCGCGCTGACTACAACAACTTGAAGAACTGCCTGGTGTACGCAGACCGGTTCATCAACGGGGGCCGCCCTGAGATGGCCGTTATGTTCATGAAGGACATGCAGCGCCGGCAAGGTTTGGCAGCGGCCAAGGCCAAGGCAGCAGACCAACCGTTCCAGAGTGCAGTGCAGTCGCCGGCCTATAGCGTCTGGTCATCCGCGAACGCTCAACTGTTCTAACGGGGTGGGGTATGACACCCGATCCGAACACGTCCGCCGAGACGGTCCAGCGCATGAAAGCGCTGGAATACAAGCCGTTCCGGCGGACGAAGGACAAGCTAGTTACCGGGTACATCCTCCGCAGCGGGGATGTGCTGCCGGCTTATGCGATCTACCGTAACCCGCAAAGACGTTGGTGGGTTGGGGTATGCACCAGGCTGGCGGCGAACAAGTACCTGAGTTTTACCCGCGTAACTACCATCGAACCGTTCGAGTCACCCGAGGCTGCTGCCTTGTGGTTGATCCTGGAGAAAGCCAATGGCAACCCCAACAATATATGACCGCGCTAAGGTCAAGCTGGTTTTGGAGGAACCGTTTTTCGCAACGATCCTCCTCAACTTGAACCTGGTCGAAACCAAGAAACTCCCCGACGGCCGCGACCTGTGGCTGGCGGCAACGAACGGGACCGACCTGTTCATCAACTCCGACAACTTCAACCAGCTGAGTGTCGCCAAGGGTAAGGGCACGCTCAAGCATGAGGTAATGCACATCGCCATGCTCCACCCGTGGCGGGGGAGTGGCAAAGAGTTGCAGCGCTGGAACTCCGCAACCGACTTCTCGATCAACCCAATCATCATCGATGAGGGCGGCGAGCTGCCTGATGGTGTGCTCGATGGCACCCCGTGGAAGGGCCAGAGCGCCGAGCAAATCTACAACGCGTTGCCACCACAGCCACCCAATAAGGGCGGGCAAGGGCAGGGGCCGGGCAAAGCGGGCGACAAGTCCAACCCACTGGGTGACGACGTGTTGCCGGCGAAGGACAAGAGCGAGGCCGGGGTAGAGAAAGCTAAGGCGATGATTGCCCAGGCGGCGAACGTGGCCAAGGCCCAAGGCAAGCTGCCGGAGTACATCAAGTCGCTGGTAGATGCGCTGATGGCCCCACAAGTGGACTGGCGTTCGCAGCTGCGGGAGTGGCTGACGGAGACGTCGCCGTGTGACTACAGTTACAAGCGGCCAAACCGCCGGTTCATGACGGGCGACAACCCGATGTTCCTGCCGACGCAGTACGGCTATGACTCGATGGCCGAGCTGGGCACCATGCTCGACACGTCCTGTTCCATCACCATGGCCGAACTGACGCAGGGGTTGAGCGAGGTGGTAGGAGCGGTCACGGCCGTGTCACCCAAGCGCCTGGTGGTGGCCTACTGTGACAGCAAGGTGCAGCACCACGACGTGTTCGACGAACCGAGCGAGGCCGTGGTGGCCGAGTCGTTCCTGCGCCACGGGCAGGGTGGTACCTCAATGCCCAACGGTTTGAAGTGGTTCGCCCGCAACCGGCCGAACGTCAAGGCGGTCATTGTTTACACCGACGGCGAAACCCCTTGGGGTAGCGAGGAGGACTACCCATTCCCGGTGCTGTGGGCTATCACCAACCGCACCATCACGGCGCCGTGGGGAACGACAATTCACATCGACCTGAAAGACGGTGAGTAACTATCAGCTGACCGCTGACCAGGCCGCGCGACTGGAATCGTACGGCCTGACTCAGTCGGTATTCAGTGAGGTCACCTATGTTCGGGTCGCGCCGGTGATGTACCAGGGCACGCCGTATCAAATGGTGAGCGTCCAGCTGTCAGAGTGGACGCATCTGGACACGACCCCACCAGGGTGGAGACTATTGGTCGGGCCGACTAACGTATTCCAAAGCCCAGACCTCGATGAGGTGCTGGTGTGGGGCCGCCTGGAAGGGCTGCTATAACTGACAACCCGTTGTGGAGTAGACAAGATGAGCCTGTTTAACGGACCGAACGAAGACCTGGCCACGATCATTGCCGCCCTGCGTTACTGGCAGGAACAAGGCATGTGCGAGCCGGCCAACCGCAGCGATGAGCTGCAGGCGGTGGCCACCGATGACGACACCCTGACCTCGCTGGATGAGGCGGACGTCGACGACCTGATCATGAAACTGCAGTTCGAAGACTGATGGCCGCCGGTCCGTGGGTCACGGTTGCGAGCTGCTTTCACCCGGACAGCCGTCAGTTGCTGGGTCTGTTGATCCCGCGCCTGATGGTCAACGGCGTCGAGCTGCGCAACAAGCCCACGTTTGGCGACCCCTTGGGCAGCAAGCCCCGGCTGTTCGTGCAACATTCGTCTGTCGGGCCGGGTGAGTACCACCTAAAGTTCACGCTGGACGGGGTGGACACACCCTGGCTGGCACCCCAAGCAATGACCGTCTACCTTTCAGTGGAATATCCGAAGCTGTTCGCGGTAGAAAACCGATAGCCCGAGTGGACAACTGTTTACTCTGGGCTATATAGTAACTACACAAACCGATACACCAACACGTTGTAACAACCTACGCTATACCTTTTTGGAGTGAAGAAGATGAACGCTATGACCCAACAGATCGAACCTGTCCGCATCCATGCCCGTGCCATGCTGGTGAACCTCAACGTCAGCCAGTGGACCGCCCGCAAGACCGACCGCAAAGCCACCAAGGACGTCAACACCAGCAACCAGGTGGTGTCGACCCAAGGTGCCTACTATAAGTCGCTGGTCGAAGGCGGGGCGCTCGATGACATCAAGGCGCTGGTCAACACAGCCCGTGCCGAGCACTACAAGCGCACCCTGCCATGGTCGGACAATGGCCCGCGCATCCTGTCTAACTTCGGGTACATGGATTACATCACCAAGATGAACGGCTACGCCGATCAGTTCGATTCGTTGGTCAACGTGTTTCTGCAGGAATACCCACTGATGCGCCAGGAAGCACGGCGCCTGCTGGGGGCGCTGTTCGAAGACAACGACTACCCAACCGTCGGCGCGGTCCACTGCAAGTTCAATTTCAAGGTGAGCGTTTCCCCGCTGCCGATGGGTGAGGACTTCCGTTGTGACCTGGGTGTCGAGGAGGTCGACCGCATTCGCGAGGAGATCAGCCAAGGCACAGCGCTCGCTCTGCAACAAGCACAGCGCGATGCGTTCGAGCGGGTAGAGAAGGTCGTCAACAGCTACATCGAACGCCTGGGCAACCCGGACAACAAGTTTCGTGACAGCCTGGTGGATAATGCCCGTGAGCTGGCCGACCTGTTGCCGGCGTTGAACATCATCAACAACCCACTGTTGGCCGACCTGGCCGACAGTCTCCGCGACAAGCTCTGCGCCCATGAGCCAAGCGTGTTGCGTGAAGACCCACTATCGCGGCAAGAGACGTTCATGGCGGCCAAGTCAATGCACAAGGACATCATGGATTTCTTTAGCGGGGAGATGCAATGAACGATGAAACCCACAACAAGTTGGTGCGCGCGCTGACCCATGAGATCCAGAACCTGGCCGCCGTGCCGGAGATTCTGGATCGGATGAAACGGGTCGAGATCCGCACCACCAACATGATGCGATCCCTCGGGTTGCTGCCGATCGTCGAGCCACCCAGTGCGGGCGAGCCGGTGGCGGTGTACGAAAAGGGCACGGTCTATGTGACCAACCCGCACATCACGCTGGCCGAGATCAGCCGCGTGGCAGTGCTGGGTGTGGGCAGTAAAGGCGGCACGGTGGAGATCGTCGTGCTCAACCACAAGTGGGGTGAAATCACCATCCACGGCATGCAAAAGGAAGGATGACATGAGCGATAACAACAACGGGATTCCTGTGGTGGACGCCGAGGAGGCGGCCGCCCGGGCTGAGTTCCTGGGGTTCTATGACAACGCGTTGAAGGACGTGCACAAGTTGCTCGACGACCCTTCGGAGTTCGTGTTGCTCAAGACCACCGACGATCGCGAGGTATCCATTGTCAGCATGGCGTCGGTCCACGCGATGGAGTCTTTCGTGGTGTGCATGTTGACTGCGATCGGTACCGAACGGCTTAGCTCTGGCGAGGCCGGCGTACCACCGGAGCAGCTGACGAACGCACCTGAGCTGGCCCTGCTGGTGGGCCTCAAGTACATCAATGACAGCACCCGCAACATGTACGCCGAGAAGGTCAGCGCCGGCAAGGGCGACACCACACACTGATGGACCCGGGCCGTCCCTATTGTAGGGACGGCACCCCGAACATAGGTGCATAGATGGACCTGAGCCCCGAGGCTGAGCTGCCCTTTTTACCCACGGTTGCGCCGAAGCGTCCGATGCTGGCTGCCGATGCACCCCCGCCTGACCAGCTGCGGTTCCCGTATCTGGTCAGCCCCAAGGTGGACGGTATACGGGCAACACGTTGGGGTGGACGGCTGTACTCACGTTCACTCAAGCTGATCCCAAACAAACACATCCAGTCC
>Ga0182008_10000107_pt1 | contig 64378 bp, 58 predicted proteins | sample Sormic07211129_1_FD_120482 | JGI IMG/M metagenome (GOLD analysis project Ga0182008, IMG submission 120482) | Rhizosphere microbial communities from Sorghum bicolor, Mead, Nebraska, USA - 072115-129_1 metaG | ecosystem: Host-associated > Plants > Roots > Rhizosphere | place: USA: Nebraska...
GCGGCGGCGCGCGTCTTGCTCGTCACGGCCAGTGCCTGGAGCTTGCCGCCCTTGATGTGCGGGGCGACGGGCACGATGTTGTCGAACATGATGTCGACCGAGCCCCCCATCAGGTCGACGTGCGCCGGCGGGCTGCCCTTGTAAGGCACATGCAGCATGTCGACGCCCGCGAGCGACTTGAAGAGCTCACCCGACAGCTGATGCGAGGTGCCCAGTCCCGACGACGCGAAGGTGACCTTGCCCGGCTCCTTCTTCGCCAGCGCGACCAGGCCCGCGACATCCTTGACCGGCAGGCCGGTGCGCGTGACCAGCACCAGCGGCGTCATGGTCATCAGCGTGACGGGCACGAAGTCCTTGGCCGGATCGAAGGGGAGCTTGCGGTAGACGTGCTTGCTGATCGGCAGCGCCGCCGTCGCGATGGTCAGCGTGTAGCCGTCGGGCGCCGACTTGGCGCCGATGTCGGTGCCGATGTTGCCGCCGGCCCCAGGCCGGTTGTCGACCACCACCGGCTGGCCCAGCGCCTTGCCGAGGCGTTCGCCGACCAGCCGCGTGATGGTGTCGGAGGCCTGGCCTCCCGGATAGGGCACGATGATCTTGATGGGCTTGCTGGGGTACTCATCGGCGTGTGCAGCCATGCACAACGCCCATGCGGCGGCCGCAGCGAGGGCAATTCGCTTCATGGTTTTGTCTCCTACATTTTTCGGCCGCCCTGCCGGCGGCCATCGTCAGGAACGGCGGCGCCCCTCGGGGCGACCGCCTCGGCGTGGGCGGCTCAGGCCGCCTTCTGGTTGGCGAACGCCGCGGGCACGTGGGCCCGCAGCGTGGTTTCATAGGACCTTCTGACATGCTCCGCGGCCAGCGCCTGTGCGCGCACCTCGTCGCGCGCCTTCACGGCCTCGAAGATGGCGCGGTGATCGCGCACCGCCGCCAGCCGGCGCACCGGGTCGGCCATGGCCACCGTGCGGCGCGAAATCACGATCTGCGCATTGAGCGAATCGAGCATCGTCTGCAAGCGCGAGTTGTGCGCCGCCTTGATGAGCACATTGTGGAAATCGTGGCCGAGCTGCACCCACTTCGCGTCGTCCTTCTCGCACTCGTAGCGCTGGCACAGGCGCTCCAGTTCGGCGATCTCGACGTCGGTGGCTCGCAGGGCCGCATAGCGCGTGGCGCTCGCCTCCAGCACTTCGCGCAGCTCGAAGAACTCGCGCAGGTCGTCCAGCGAACGGCGCGGCACGGCGTAGCCGCGCGACGGGAGCTCCTCCAGATAGCCATCGCGCGTGAGCAGCTTCATCGCCTCGCGGATCGGCGTGCGGCTCATGCCGAGCCGCTCGGCCAGGTGGATCTCGTACAGCGCCTCGCCTTCCTGCAGCAGCCCCTGCACGATCTCTTCGCGCAACTGGCTGTAGGCGCGCGGTGTCAGTCCGGAAGTCTTGATGGCCATTTTTTGGATTCACTGTGTATACACAACGTCCACAGTTTGCGGCAGCACATCGTTTCGTGTCAACACCGGCTCGGGTTTGCACCGAGGCGGGCGCGACGGCACGCCTCGGTGTCAGTGCGCACGGCGGGGACGTGAAGGCGCGCAGCGAATGACGGGGGCCGGTGCGAGGATGGCGCCGTCGGCCCCCTCACCCAGCCGCGCGTCACCGACGCCTAGCCGCCGGGCTTCCCTGCCCCCTCGTCGTCGATCGCCTTCTGCACCGCCTTGTAGAAATCATCCCGCGCCGCGCCGTCGACACGGCTCGACGCTCCGCCGGCCCAATCGCCGTTGGAGGCGATGACCAGCCGGCGCTTCGGGTCGATGAAGATGCCCTGGCCGAAGATGCCGCGCGCCGCGAAGCTGCCGTCGTCGTAGGTCCACCACTGGTAGCCGTAGCCGCGGCCCGGCTGGCCGGTGTCGGCGCGCCGGGTGGTGGCCTGGGCCAGCCAGTCGTCGGGCACGATCGGCTGCCCGCCGACCCTTGCACCGTCGAGGATGAACTGGCCGAAGCGCGCGAAGTCGCGCGTGGCCGCCTGGATGCAGCAACCGCTGATCTCCTGGCCCGTGCGGCTCAGCATCCAGGTGGCCTGCTGCTCCATGCCGGCCGGCCGCCAGATCTTCTCCGACAGGTAGTCGGCCAGCGGCTTGCCCGTGGCGCGCGTCACCAGCACCCCCACCAGGTTGGTCTCGCCGGTGCTGTAGTTCCAGCGCGTGCCCACCGGCGCCACCCGGGGCAGCTGACGCAGATAGCTCACCAGCGCGTCGACGCCCGGCTCGGGCCGATGCTTGTTGAAGCGCGCCACGTCCGACTGCGGATCGGCGTAGTTCTCGTTCCAGCGCACGCCCGAGGTCATGGTCAGCAGGTCGCGGATGCTGACAGCGTCATAGGCCGAGCCCTTCATCTCCTGGATGTAGTCGCTGACCTTGTCATCGAGGCTGCGGATGCGGCCATCGCGCACGGCGGCGCCGAGCAGGGTGGAGGTGAGGGACTTCGCCACCGAGAAGCTGGTCCAGCGCCCCTGGGCGTCGAAGCCCAGGCCGTAGCGTTCCAGGCGCAGCCTGCCGCCCTGCAGGATCACGAGCGCGGCACTGCGCTGTTGCGCCATGAAGGCGTCGACGTCCAGCGGCAGCGCCAGGGGCGGCCCGGGCGGCAACGCAGACGGCGTGGTGCCGGCGGCCACCACGCGCGCCTTGGCCAGCACGGGCAGACGGTCGAGGGCCCGGAAGCCCGCGTCGCGCTGTGCCTGGTTCCAGAACAGCACGTCGCTGTCGGTCGGCAGCGTGGCGAGCAGGCCGCGCGTTTCCTTGTCCAGGCTGAACCAGCCCGCGGTACCGGCGATGGCCAGAACGGCGAGCCCTCCGAGAACGATCTTGCCAAGCTTCATGCTGCAACCTCCCTCCGTGGTGTTGTGATGTGCCGAGGCAGCAGATTGGACACCAAGGCGGATCCTGTTCCCCAACCGCCGGTCGCAGCGGTTTGCGATGCCGCCAACGGCGCGGGCAGGCGCTAGGCGTCCGGGCCCAGCAGCTCCGCCACCCGCCGGTACTTGCTCGGCACCATGCCCTGGCGCGCCGAGAAGAAGCGCGTGAAATTGCCGGCCGTGTCGAAGCCGCATTGCAGCGCGATCTGCTGCAGCGGGGTGTCGCGCCGCACCACGCTCTTGAGGCACTCCTCCATGCGCAGCATGTTCACGAAGGTCTTGGGCGTGAGGCCGGTCGAGCGCAGGAACAGGCGGAAGAACTGCGCGCGCGACAGGCCGGCCGACCGCGCGAGTTCGTCCAGGCACAGCGGCGCGTTGCTGCCCGCCATCGCACCCTCGACCACCTGCCGGATGCGCGCGTCGTAGCCCAGTTCGCCATGCACGCCGCTCCAGCGCAGGCGCGACAGCGGCGCGGTCAGCGTCACGGCCTCGGTGAAGACGTCGGCGATCAAGGCCTCGACCGCCTCGGGCGCCGCCGGCTCGTGCTGGCCCAGCAGGTCGAGGATGTCGTCGCGCAACCCGGCCAGGCGCCGGTTGAGCAGGGCCACGGGCCGGGTGAAGAACTTCGGGCTCGCGCTTCGGGTGAAGACCCGGTCGACCTCCTTGAGCCAGCGCGGATGCAGGTAGAGCGCCAGCAGCACGCAGGGCTCGGTGCCGCGGTGGTCGTAGAAGTGCGGCTCCCAGGTGTTGATCATGAGCACGCTCTGGGCCGTCACCGGGTGCTCGCGCCGGCCCACGCCGAACTGGATCTCGGCGCCGCCGACCTTGAACACGATGTGGCAGTCGCGGTGCGCATGCAGCGCCATCGAACGCTCGACCTGCAGCAGCACCACCCGACCGAAGGCGCCATGGAGGATTCGCAACGGGGCAGACACATCGGCTCCTTTCCGGGCTCCCACAGCGCCACGGTCGCGTCGCGTACGGAGAGCGGATCGGTCCGAATGATGCAGCGTGCCGCGCCCGTGAGCCAGTCGGGAAAGCGCTAGCTGCTCACTTGTACTCGACCAGCACCTCGCGGTAGCGCGCCTGGCCCATGTTGCGCGCCTTGTGCCGGGCCGGCACGGTCACGCCCTTGCCGATGTCCGACATCACCTCGATCACGCCGTTCTCGCACTTGAGCGAGAAGACGCCACCGGTGGGCACGTCGAACACGCCCAGGTCCTTGCCGTCCTCGTCGTAGATCTGCAGCGGCGCGCCCTGGATGGCGTACCACATGTAGGAGCGCTCATGGGTATGGACCGGCGTCTCGGCGCCGGGCGCGAGCTCGAAGTTCCAGACGATCACCTTGTCGTTCTCGAACACCTTCTCGCTGCCGACACCGGCCTCTGCCGCCGCTGTCTCGTGGGTTGCAAGCATCGTTGTCTCCTGCTTCTTCGGGGGGTCGTGCACATCACGCCCTCGACGGCGAGGGACGTGGCCGGCGGCGTCCTGTTCTCGTCTGCGGCGCCGCTGCGAAATACTAGGTCGCGGCGGCGCGCAGAAACGGGCCTACTTCGCAACGGGACGCACGACTTCTCAATTCGTCTCACGAAATTCACCGGTCCCCTGACGCAGCAGCCGTGCCAGGGCCGGCATCAGGAAGATCGCCCCCAGCATGTTCCACAGGAACATGAACACCAGCAGCAGCCCCATGTCGGCCTGGTACTTGATCGAGGAGAACACCCAGGTCGCCACGCCCAGCGCCAGGGTGACGCCGGTGACGGCCACGGCCACGCCGGTGGTCTTCAGGGTCTCGAAGTAGGCGCGGCGGAACGCCATGCCCTCGTCCAGGAAGCCCTGCATGCGGTTCCAGATGTAGATGCCGTAGTCGACGCCGATGCCCACGCCCAGCGCCACCACCGGCAAGGTCGCGACCTTCACGCCCAACCCCAGCTGCGCCATGATGGCTTCGCACAGCACCGAGGTCACGTACAACGGCAGCATCAGCGCCACCGTCACGCGCCACGAGCGGAACTCCCACCACACCAGCAGCGCCACGAGCGCATAGACCAGCGCCATCATGCGCGGCTCCATGCGCTCGATCACGTCGTTGGTGGCCGCATCGATGCCCGCGTTGCCGGCCGCGAGCAGGAATTCGACCGCCGGGCCGTTGTGGACCGCCGCGAAACCTTCGACCGCCTGCACCACGTCGCGCAATGTCTGCGCCTTGTGATCGGCCAGGTAGACCGACAGCGGCAGCATCGCGCAGTCGCTGCTGTAGAGCTCGGTGGGCAGGGTCTTGAAGGCCGCGTTGTTGACGAAACGGTTGCGCGACAGGCCATGCCAGCGCAGGTCGCCGGCGTTGGAGCCCACCACATAGGTCTTCACCGCATCGAACAGCGAGTGGCTCGACTCCACCCCCGGCGTGTCCTGCAGCACGCCGGTGAGCCGCTCGATCGCCGCGCCGGCTTCGTAGGAGCCGCACTGGCCCGGCGCCGTCCTGACGATCACCACGAAGACGTCGGGGCTCTGGCTGTAGTGCGCGGCGATGTAGGCGTTGTCGCGGTTGTAGCGGGCCTCGGCGCGAAGCTCGGGTGCGCCGCGGTCGAGGTCGCCGATCTGCAGGTCGCGCTTGGCCCACCAGGCGCCGGCCAGCAGCAGCCCCATCAGCGCGGCCACGGCCAGGGCGGCGCGCGGCTGCACCAGCGCGGAGAGGCGCTGCGCGACACGGTGCGGCCCGGCGTCGCGCGCGCGCTGGTGCTTGAGCGCGCGCGGGCTCACGCGGATGTACGACATGATCACCGGCAGCAGGAACATCTTGGTGAAGACGATCACCGCCACACCGACGCAGGCGCTGATGGCCAGTTCGCGGATCACGCCGATGTCGATCACCAGCAGCGTCGAGAAGCCGACCGCGTCGCAGAGCAGCGCGTTGGTGCCGGGTACGAACAGCAGCGCGAAGGTGCGCCGCGCGGCCGGCAGGGGACCGAGCCCCGCGGCCTGGTCGCTGACCACGGTGTTGATGTTCTGCACCGCATGGCTCACGCCGATGGCGAAGGTGAGGAAGGGCACGAGCATCGAATAGGGATCGAGCCCGAAGCCGAGCAGGCGCACCACGCCCAGCTGCCACACCACCGCCAGCAGGCAGCAGCCGATCACCGCCAGCGTGCTGCGCCAGCAGCGCGAATAGCCCCACAGCAGCAGCGCCGAGAGCAGCACGGTGATGCCGAAGAAGAGCGCGATGTCGCGGCCACCTTCGATCAGGTCGCCGATGATCTTCGCCTGGCCCGTCACGTGGACCGAGATCTCGCCTTGCTGGAAGCGGTCGCGCACCTGGGTCTCGATGCGCTGCGACAGCGCGCCGTAGTCGAGCCGGCGGCCGGTCTCGGGGTCGTTCTCGAGCAGCGGCACCAGCAGCATGCTCGAGCGGCCATCGGCGGCGACCAGGCTGCCGATGCGGCCCGAGCGCAGCACGTTGAGCCGCAGTTCGTCGAGCTTGGCGGGCGAGCCGTCGAAACCGGTCGGCATCACCACGCCGCCCGCGAAGCCTTGCTCGGTGACCTCGGCCCAGAGCACGTTGGGCGTCCAGAGCGACTTCATGTTCGCGCGGTCCACGCCCGGGATGAAGAACACTTCGTCGGTGATCTTCTTCAAGGTCTCGACGTAGGCCGGGCTGTAGATGCTGCCGGCCTTGGTCGCCACCGCGATGCGCAGCACATTGCCCAGCGGCCGCAGTTCGTTCTCGAAGGCCTGCGCATTGGCCACGAAGGGATGGTGGTGCGGCACGGTCTTCTCGAGGCTGGCATCGGCGCGCAGGCCGCTCGCCTGCCAGGCGAACAGCAGCGACGCGAGCGCGAACAGCAGCAGCACCACCGACCGACGCGCGAAGAGCAGCGCCTCGATGCGCTGCGACAGGCGCTGCATCCTCATGGCCGAGCCTGTGCCGCCAGCATGGCGACGCCGCCGATGCCCGCCACCGCGAAGCGGCCCTCGGGCAGGCCGGCGAAGGCCGCGGCGCGGGCCAGCTTCACCTGGCCCGCGGGCCGCGGCGGCCTGCCGCCGTCGAGGCGCCAGAGGCTCGCATCCTGGCCGAGCAGCAGCGCACTGCCGGCACCGTCGTCGAGCGCCGCGACGAAGGTCGGGCGCGGCACATCGGTGGGCAAGGCGCGCCATAGCGTGCCGCCGTCGCGGCTGGCCAGCAGGCGGCCGCCGAAACCGTAGGCCAGCAGCCAGGGACCGTCCGCGTCGCGGCGCTCGAGCACGCCGTAGAGGGCGGCGCCGGCCCCGGTGTCGAGCACCCGCCAGTGCGCGCCACGGTCGTCGCTGCGGAAGATGCGGCCGGCCTCGGCCGCGATCAGCAGCGTGTCGCCGCGCGCATGGATGGCGTGCAGGTGCAGGTTCTCGTCGTTGCCCATGCGCCCACCGACGAACTCCCAGTGCGCACCGCCATCGACGGTGCGAAACAGCTGGCCGTAGGAGCCCGCCACCCAGCCCATGGCCGGCGTCTCGAAATGCAGGGCGAGCAAGGGGCGCGACGGGCCCGCGGCCTCGGCGGCCTCGGCGTCGGCCGCGATGAACGCGGCGCGCTCGACCGCCTGGTCGGCCCGGATGCGGGCAGCGGTGTCGGGCGCCGTCGCGCGCACCGCCTTCGCGGCATCGAGCGCGCCCGCCGCGGCCTGCGCCGCCATGCGGTTGGCCGCGTGGCCGTCCAGCCGGCGCTGCCAGTTGCGGCCCGCGTCTTCGCTGCGCAGCACCACGCCGTCGTGGCCGACCGCCCACAGCACCGTCTCGCTGGCCCATTGCACGGCCGTCAGCGTGACCGAGACCGGCACCGCCGCCTGCTGCCAGTGCACGCCAGCGTCCTCCGAGCGCAGCACGATGCCCCGCTCCCCCACGGCCACCAGCCGCGCGCCCTGCGCGGCGACGCCGACCTGCACCGACTGCGCGGCCCGCGGCGTGGCCCGCGCCGGCAGTTCCAGCAGGTCGACCGCGGCGGGCGCAACAGGTGCGGCGGGTGCCGCCACCGCGGCGGCGCACAGGGCCGCGGCGCTCATGAGAAATGCACGGTGCACGGGCTCGGCCTTTCTCAGTTCACGCGGCGCAGGCTGTCGGGCGAATAGTTCGCGCGCGACTTGGGCCTGTTGAAGGTCGCCACCTTGTCCTCGTTGCCGAGGTAGGAGAAGAAGTAGCGGCGCGCCTGCAGGTCGTACTGGGTGTCCAGCGCATACCAGGTGCCGGGCAGGTCGTAGTAGTGGATCGCATGGCCTTCGTGCACGCGCCACAGGCCGCCGCGCATGTCGTACTGGTCGACGTGCGCCACCTGCCAGGTGTCCTCGTCGACGTAGAACACGCGCTTGCCGTAGATGTGGCGCGCGCCGGGCTTGAGCGTGGCCTCGACCACCCACACGCGGTGCTTCTCGTAGCGCGTCAGGTCCTGGTTGATGTGGCCGGCCTTGATCACGTCCGCGTACTTGAGCTGCTTGGAGGCCAGCGCGTAGTTGTTGTAGGAGATCAGCATCTCCTTCTTGCCCACCAGCTTCCACTCGTAGCGGTCGGTCGCGCCCGCGAACATGTCGCTGTCGTCGATGGTCGCCAGCCCGTCGACGTTGAAGTAGGGCGAGTCGTAGCCGACGTCGGGCGCGCGCAGCACGCGGCGCTGCCCGGGGTTGTAGGTCCAGACCGAGCGCGGCTCCTGCGTGGTGTCGATGGTCTCCCACATCAGCGTGGATTCGCCCGCGGCATTGCTGGGGCTCAGGGTCTGCTGCTTGAAATAGAAGATCCGGTTCGGCTCGGCGTCGGGCATGCGGCCCGCGAAGTCCAGCTCGTAGTTCCAGCGGATCGGCGTGAAGGCCCCGTTGGCCTGGACCGCGCCCACCGACACGTTCATCTGCACCGAGTCCACGCGGTAGCGCAGCTTGTGGTTCTCGATCACCTGCACGCCGAGCGTGGGGATCGGGAACGGCACCGTGGGCGCGCCGGCCACGTTCTGCACGCCGCCGTTCTCGGCCAGCCTGGCCTTGGCCGCATCGCGCTTGACGACCTCGGGGTACCAGTCGGGGTGCGCCGCGCTGCGGTGCGTGGGAAACACGCGCAGCTTGTAGCTCTCGGGGTAGCGCTTGAGCATCTCCAGCTGGCCGGGCGCCAGCAGCGCGGCGTACTGCGCCGCGTTGGCGGCGGTCACCACGTAGAGCGGCTTCTCGCCGGCATAGGGATCGGCGTAGCCCTTGCTGCGGTCGAAGCCCGCGGGCGGCTGGGTCAGGCCGCCGCTCCAGGCCGGGATCGAGCCGTCGGCGTTGCCGGCCTTCTCGGCGCCCACCGGTGTCAGGTCCTTGCCGAGGCGTTGCAGGTCCTGCGCCTGGACGGCGCAGGCGGCCAGCAGGAAGGCCGTGGCCAGGCCGCGCTTGAGGTGATGGTTCATCGTCGTGTTCTCCACTCGGGGGTTCGTCGTCAGAAGCTCATGCCCGCGACCACCGACACGAAGTCGCGGTCGTGGAATTCGTCGTACTTGGCGCGCGAGAAGCGGGTCCAGCTCAGGTCGGCGTAGTAGCGGTTGCCGTACTCGAAGCGCACGCCCGGCGCGATGGCCATGCGGCCCTGCGAGAACAGCCCGTCGGCCGACCAACCCTTGAGGTCGCGCGAGAAGAACAGGCGCGGCTTCACGTTCACGCCCGCGAACACGTTCGAGTAGCTGGCCTCGGCCAGCAGGCGGATGCCCCAGGCGTTGCGGGTGGCGAAGCCCTTGTTCTCGCAATAGGCCGGGTTGGCGTTGAGCGTGCCGCAGATCTCGCCCACGCCGGGGATCGACACCGGACCCGAGCCGTAGACGAAGGCCCGGCCGTAGCGCGCGCCACCGGCCGCGTCGCCGATGCCCGACCACTGCTGCACCGCCACCTCGCCGATCAGCGTGAGGCTTTCCGCGCCGAGCACGCGCGGCACGATCTGCAGCGCCGAGACCTGCGCCTGCGTCTTCGACTTGAGGTCGTAGCCGCGCACATAGCTGCCGGCCGCCCGGCCGGCCAGCGCGGCCTGCGGGCCCACGCCCGCGACCACGCCGTTGAGCAGGTCGGTGCCGTTGATCTGTGCCGGCAGGCCGGTGGTGCGGCTGATCTCGCCGAACACCGACACGCCCTTCACCACCGTTGAGAAGCTCAGGCCCGTGACCTTGGTGCGCTCGGCACCGTAGTCGAGCATCGACTGCATGGCGCGCGAGGCGCCGGGAATGGTCATGCTCCAGACCGAGCCCGGCGTGGTGCTCGGCACCAGCATCGCGCTGAGGAAGGGCGTGCGCACGCGGTACTGCGCGTGGTACAGGCCGAAGTCGGTGCCGAGGGCTTCGGCCCGATAGCGCCCGGCCACGCCGAACTGGCCGCTGTCGCGCTGCTGGCGCTCGGGTGCCAGCGTCATGCGGAAGTTGGCGCCGCCCAGGGCCGGCACGCCGTGGTACATCTGCGCATCGCTGTAGGGGCCGGCGCCGACCAGCGTGCCGTCGGGCGCGCAGTTCACCAGGTTGGCCGCCGACCAGAAGGTGCCGCAACCGTCGAGCACCGACTTGCGCCACTTGAACTGGTAGAAGGCCTCGACGCTGGCGTTGTCGCTGAGCTGCAGGCTGGCGAAGGCCTGCGGCACCGGCAGCAGGATCTCCTTGACCTGGGCGCCCGGGCGATGCGCGGCCGTGAGGTCGAAGGCGTTGTACTGGTTGATGCCGGGCACGAACAGGCTCTCGCCCCAGTTCACCACCTGGTTGCCCAAACGCACCGACAGCGCGCGCTGGCTCGGCAGCTGGAACTCGCCGAACACGTAGGCATCGAGCAGCGCGACGCCCGAGAAGCGCGAGAGCCGCTCGAACTGGCTGTCGTTCAGCCGCGCGCCGGCGACGTAGCCGTTCGCGTAGCTGCCGTGGGCCACGCCCTGCCTCTCGAGGCGCTGGTCGTACCAGGCCTTGCCGCGCAGGAAGACGCCGAAGCCGTCCTTGCTGACGTTGACATCGCCCAGCACGTTGCCCACGGTCGAGAAGGGCCGCCCCTTGCGGAAGTTGAGGTTGCCGTTGTCGTTCTGGATGCCGGACAAGCCGCCGTTGCCGGTCGAGACCAGCGCCGGGTCGGCGTCGCGGGTGCGGATGCTGGTGCCGACCGAGGTCGACAGCGACCAGCGCACGTCGACGCCGTCCTCGGTCTGGAAGCTGCCGGCGGACGCGCCGCCGCCCGCGCTCAGGGCCAGCACGGCGATGGACAGGGGCAGCGGCCTGCGGGCGCGCGGAATCCTATGCAAAGGCATGACGTTCTCTCTCTCGTGGTGTGGTTTGGAATGGGGACGCCCGGCGGGCGCGTCGAGGGCCGGTGTCAGAAGGCCGGCACCAGGTGCAGCACCACCTGGTCCAGCGCCGGGGTGCAGGGGATCTGGCAGCTCAACCGAAGGCCGGCGCCGAAACCGCCCACGCTCTGCAGGCCGTCCAGCAGCAGTCGCTCGTCGGCGCCGGGCGGTGCCAGCGCCTCGCACCCGGGAGCCTCGATGCGCACCGCGCAGGTGCCGCAGGAGGCGCCCCCGCCGCACACGGCCTCGACCGCGCCCTCGTCGCGCAGCAGCTCCATCAGCGAAGCGCCTTCGACGGCCGCGAGCGCGCGGCGATGCCCGTCGGCATCGATGACAAATATCGTCGTCATGGATCGTCGGGGACCTTCGCGATCAGGCGCTGGCCGTCTTCTTCATGCGCTCGACCACGAGCTCGGCGCAGCGCGCGGCCGAGGCCGGGTTCTGGCCGGTGATCACCAGGCCGTCGCTGACGGCATGGCCGCCGAAGGGCTGCGCCGCGAACGACAGCCGGGCGCCGGCGCTGCGCAGGGGCGCTTCGGGCATGAAGGGCACGAGCGCGTCGTAGCCGGCCAGGCGGTCCTCGGCATCGCTGATGCAGGTGATGTGCTTGCCCGCGACGAGTCCGGCCGCGCCGGGGTTGAGGAAACCGGCGACACCATGGCACACGGCCGCCGTGACGCGGCCCTGGCGGCCCATCTGCTGCAGCAGGCGGCCCAGTGCGGGGTCGGTGGGGAAGTCCCACATCACCGCGGCGCCGCCCACCAGGAAGACCGCGTCATAGGCCGCCGCATCGAAGGACGGCAGCGTCGGCGTCTGCGCCAGCTGCGCCATCACCCTGGCGTTGTCCAGCACGGCACGGCCCGCATCCGACAGCCACGGCGCTTCCAGGCTGGCCGGATCGATCGGCGCCTGGCCGCCCTTGATCGATGCGAAATCGACGACGCAGCCGGCGGCGGTGAACACCTTGTACGGACCGGCCAATTCTTCGAGCCAGCTGCCCGCGGCCGTCTCGCCGTCGGCCAGCAGCTTGTGTGATGTCAGCACCATCAACACGCGATAGGTCATTGCAATCTCCAGGATTCGATGCGTTCGACATGGCGCGCCAACGGGATGCGGGTGCGCTGTCGATGGCCTCAGCTTAGGAGTGCATCGCGCGCCGGGCACTCTCCCGTAAAGGGGTAGGCGCGGCGATCCGGAGGCTAGGGTCTGACCTGTCACGCCCTGGCGTGCAAGTTGCTAAAAACAGCGCCACCCCCAGGCGACCGACGAGCGCGTCGCACGATGAAAGAAGAAGAACCCATGAACGCAATGCGCCACCCCGCATCGGAGCCCCGCCACACGCTCGACCGCCCTGCACTGCTGGCCCGGCTGCTTGCGAAGGGAGAATCCCGCGGCCTGTGCGTACTGCGCGCGCCCTGCGGCCATGGCAAGAGCTGGCTGCTCGATCGACTGGCGCTCGCGTTGGGCCGGTGCACTGACACGGGGCAGCCGGCCCGCATCTGGCGCCTGCACGGCGCCGTGACGCTGGGGCAGGCGCTGCGCTCCTTCTGCCGCCTGTTCGACATCGATGCCGTGCCGCCTTCGCTCGATGCGGAGAGCGCCACCGACGTCGCGCTGGGCGCGCTGGCCGCCTCGCAGGCTGCGGCCACGCCCTTGCTCATCGACCTCGACGGCACGCCGCCGCCACCCGCCGTGCTGCTGCTGGTCGGGCGCATCGTGCTGGAGGCCGCGGCGCAGCGCCGCGTGGTGCTGGCCTGCCGCAACGGGCGCGCGCTGCCGCTCGAACGCCTGCGCGGCCGTGTGCCGGTGGACGTGCTGCGCGCGGCCGAGCTCGCGCTGTCGGCCGACGAGATCGGCACGGTGCACCATGCCGGCGCCGAAGCGGCCGCGCGCTGGTGGGCCACCACGCAGGGCTGGCCGGTGCTGTGCATCAGCACGCAGGGCTGGCAGGGCGCCGCGGCGCAGGTCGGGCTCGACGCCATGCTCGACCACACGGTCGACGCCTACGCCGACTACATGCAGCACGAGCTGCTCGATCCGCTGCCGGCCGCCGACGTGCAGGTGCTGATGCAATGCGCGGTCTTCGGCGTGATCGAACCCGGCGTGCTCGAGGCCGCGCGGCTCGGCGCGATGTGGCCCCGGCTGATGGCACTGGTCGACACCGGCCTGCCCGTGCTCGAGGGCGAGAGCGACTGGGACCGCATCGTGCTCCACCCCGTCTTCCGGCGCTTCCTCAAGCGCCGGCTGCGCGCCCACGCGCCGGCCATGCACCATGCGCTGCACCGCCGCGCGGCGCAGTACTTCGCCGGCACCGGCCATCCGCGCGAGGCGCTGCGCCACGCCGCGGCCACCGGCGACGCGGTGTTCGAGGCCCAGATCAACGAGGTCTGCGGCGGCTGGCGCATCAGCTGGCGCGAGGGCCTGAACGCGCTGGACGGCGCGCCCTCGGTCGAGCAGCCCACACGCTTTCCCAAGGCGGCGCTGGCGCGCATCTACTGGCAGGCGCAGACCGGCCGCATCGATGCGGCCGCCACGGCGCTGGCCCATCTGAAGCAGCAGCCGCAGGCCGATGCCCTGCGCGGGGACATCGTGGCGGTGGAGGCGGTGATCGCGACCTACCGCGATGCGCCCTTCGACGAGTCATGGCTCGACGCGCTGGCCGCGCTGCGCGAGGACTCGGGCGAGGACGAACCGCTGCTGCTGCCCAGCCGCGACACCGTGCAGGCCGCGATGCTCAACAACGCCGGCCTCTACGACCGCGCCGCGTCGGCGGCGCGCGCCTCGATCATCGGCGCCGAAGCGGAGAAGAGCGCCTATGTGGAGTTCTACGGCCAGCTGCAGTACGCATTGGCGCTGCACGGCCAAGGCCGCGTGGGCGAGGCCGCGCCCGTCTATGGCCGCACGCTGCAACTGACGGCTTCGCTGTTCGGCGAGCCAAGCCCCCAGCACCGCATGACCCGGCTGTTGATGGCCCACGCCGGCTGGATGGCCGGGCGCGATGCCTTGCCCGACGGCGCGGACTGGATCGACGACCTCTATCCGCTGCATGCCTGGTTCGAGCCCTATGCCCGGCTGCTGCAGCTGGCCCTGGCCTGGAGCCTGCAGCACGGCGACAACGCGCAGCAGGATCGCGTGCTGCAGGACTTCGAGGACCTGGCCGAACGACGCGACATGGTCCGGCTGCGCGCGGCGGTGCAGACCGCCCGCGCCCAGCGCGAGACGCGGCGCGGCCAGCTGGCGGCGGCCGAGCAGGCCTGCGATCACGGCTTCGCGTTGATGGCCGGGGCGGGCCTGCCGGCGCAGGCACAGTCCAGCGGCGCCCGCGTGCTTGCACCGCTGTGGCTCGAGAAGGTGCGCATCGCGATCGCGCGGCTTCGCTTCGAGGATGCAGGCGCCGCGCTCGCGGCCTTTCGCGAATCGCTGGTGCATGTGCGCGACGGTGCGTCGGCCCTCGAAGGCGCGCTGTTCGAGGCCTGCGTCGCGCTGCGCGGCCGGCGCTACCGCGACGCCTCGCGCTGGCTCACGCACAGCGTCGACGAAGCACAGCGCACCGGCCTGCGGCGGCCCTTCCTCGACAACGCCGAGCTGGTGCACGAGCTCGTCGACTACCTGCGCACGCACTCGATCAGCGTGGAGGCGCCGGTGCTCCAGCGTGCGCTCGAGTACACGCGCAGGGCGGCCACGGCCGCCACGAGCGCAGCCGCCCCGGCACGCCGCCGGCCGCTCACCGGCGCGCGGCTGCTGCTGACCGACCGCGAGACCGACATCCTCCATTGCCTGTCGGAAGGCCTGTCGAGCAAGGAGATCGCGCGGCGCCTGACGATCGCCGAGGGCACGGTGAAGACGCACCGCAAGCACCTCTACGAGAAGCTCGACACCGGCGCGCGCTCGCAGGCGCTGACGCGCGCGCGCGAACTCGGCCTGCTCTGAGTCGCCGCGGGGCGCCGCACCGCATCGGGCGGTGCTTCTTCCGTGACGCGGGTCTTCCCCTACCCCTTTTGGGTCGATGGTGCGCAGCGCTGGCCTTTGCTGCAATGCATCCGTCCGCCGCACTCCCCGCGGCATCACCCACCAGGAGAAGTCACGATGATCGAAGAAGCCCCGATCCAGATCCACAAGCCGCTCCGGCGCGAGCCGATCCCGCTGGCCGAGCGCGAGCGCTTCAGCGGCAAGCCCGTGCCGCCCGAAGGCGAGAACGGCCTGTTCAGCCAATCGTGGTTCCCGATCGCGCTGTCGACCGAAGTCGGCGTGGGCCAGATCGTCGGCCGCGACTTTCTCGACGGCCGCGTCGTGATCTACCGCGGCGAGGACGGCGTGGCGCGCGTGCAGAGCGCCTACTGCCCGCACATCGGCGCCGACCTGGCCGTGGGCCGCGTGATCGAGAACCGCATCCAGTGCGCCTTCCATCAATGGGAGTACGACGAGAACGGCATGTGCGTGAAGACCGGCGCGGGCCTGCCGCCGCCGCCCAAGGCCTGCCTCTACACCTTCCCGGTGATCGAGCGCTTCGGCATCATCTACGCCTTCAACGGCTACGAGCCGCTGTTCGACCTGGTGCAGTTCGACTTCCCCGACAGCGACCTGGCCTACGAGGCCATCGTGTCCGAGAAGTACCACTGCGACCCGTGGATCTTCGCGTCGAACACGCCCGACACGCAGCACATCTCGGTGGTGCACGGCTTCCAGTTCAAGAGCGGCGACCCGATGGACGCGATCAGCTGGGAGAAGTGGGGCCTGCGCATGAAGTTCGAGGCGCTGCACCGCGAGAACCAGGAGATCTCGTGGGAGGCCGGCATCTACGGCACCAGCACCTTCTTCCAGCAGGGCGGCGTCGACGGCTGGTGGCTGGGCATCTGCGCGGGCTTCTCGATGCCCAAGCCGGGCACGCACTACGTCTACATCTCGGTGCTGGTGCGCAACGTCGAACTGGAGGCCGGCATGACCGTGCGCGAACGCCTCGATGCCGGCAAGTTCCTGCTCGCGCGCACGGCCGCCGAGGACAAGCCCATCCTCGACACCATCCACCACAAGGTCGGCTACCTGACCAAGGCCGATACCGCGCTGGCCAGGTACTACCAGTTCCTGCGCGACTACCCGCGCGCCCACCCCTCGCGCGACTTCATCCGTTGAACACCGAAGCCCAAGGAATGCCCGTCATGAGCGATACCCACACCCTGGAAGAGATCAGGAAGACCATCCAGGCGCAGAGCGACCGCTTCGAGCGGAACTTCGCCGCCGCCGACGCCGCGAAGCTGGTGGCCGAGTACTACGTGCCCGAATCGATGCAGCCCGTGGTGTCGGCCCCCGACGCGCCGGCGGTGGTCGGCCATGCGGCCATCGCGGCACTGTTCGGCGGTTTCTTCCAGGGCTTCTCGCGGGCCCGGCAGGAACCGCACTTCATCCGCGCCGACGGCAACATGGCGTATGAGATCTCGAATTCCTACCTGACGCCGCAGGGCGGCGGCGCCGAAGTCCAGTTCCGCTACACGGCGGTGTGGCGCCGCTGCGCCGACACCTGGCGCGTGGAGGCGGACTTCTTCGCCACCGGCCCGATCGTCTGAGGCGCGGCAGTCATGGCCAGTTTCGAGATCGCGGCGCGCTTCGATGCGCCTGCCGACAAGGTATGGGACTTCGTCAGCTGGGAGGGCTTCCCGCGCCTGACCGCGGGCGGCTTCTTCGTGCGGGCCGAATACCCGGACGGCACCGCGCCGCGGCCGGGCGCACTGCGCCGCGTGCATCCGCCCGAGGGCGCGCCGCCCATCCTCGAGCGGCTCGTGGAATACCGCGCGGCCGACCGCTTCTACCGCTACGCGCTGGTCGACACCGGAGCGTTCCCGCTGACCGACTACGAGGGCGTGGTGGCGGTGACGCCGGCCGGCGCGGGCTGCTGCCTCAAGTTCGGCCACACCGCCACGCTGGTCGACATCGCGCCCGAGGCCTGGTACCCGGCCTGGGCCGCGATCGAGCGGCAGATCTTCGACTTCATCCGCCAGTCGCTGTGAGCCCGGAGCGCCGACGATGAGTTCTTCCCTCGTGTCGCGCGACGTCGTGATCGTCGGTGCCGGCCAGGCGGGCGCCGACCTGGCGGCCGCGCTGCGCCAGAACCGGTACGCGGGCAGCGTCACGCTGGTGGGCGACGAGCCGCACCTGCCCTACCGCCGTCCGCCGCTGTCCAAGGCCGGCCTCACCGGCGAACTCACCGGCGACTCGCTGCTGCTGCGCCGGTCCACGTTCTACGAAGCACAGGCCATCGAGTGCCGCACCGGCGTCGCGGCCAGCGCCATCGACCGCGCGCGCCGCGAACTGCAGCTGTCCGACGGCGCGCGCCTGGCCTACGGCCACCTGGTGCTGGCCACCGGCGGGCGCCCGCGGCCCCTGCCCTGGCCCCACGCCGACCGGCCCAACGTGCACATGATCCGCACGCTGGACGATGCGCACCGGCTGCGGGCCGAACTCGTCCAAGGCCGCCGGCTGGTGGTCATCGGCGCGGGCTACATCGGGCTCGAGGCCGCGGCCTCGGCGTGCAAGCGGGGCTTGCGGGTGCAGGTGGTCGAAGCGCAGCCACGCGTGCTGGCCCGCTCGGTCGGCCCTGCACTCTCGTCCTTCCTCGAGGCCGCGCACCGGCGCCGCGGCATCGACCTGCGCATCGGCGTCGGCATCGAGGCGCTCGAAGGTGGCGACACCGTGACCTGTGTGCGCCTGCAGGACGGCAGCGCCCTCGCCTGCGACCTGGTGCTGGTCGGCATCGGCCTGCTGCCGAACACGGCGCTGGCCGAAGCCGCGGGCCTGGAGGTGGACAACGGCATCGTGGTCGACGCGCATGCGCGGACGGCCGATCCGCACATCCTCGCGATCGGCGATTGCGCGAACCATTTCAACGGGCACTTCGGACGCTCGATGCGGCTGGAGTCGGTGCCGTCCGCCACCGAACAGGCACGCACCGCGGCCCTCACGCTGTGCGGCCAGCCCACGCCGCACCACAGCGTGCCGTGGTTCTGGTCGGAGCAGTTCGACCTCAAGCTGCAGATGGTCGGCCTGGCCGACGGGCACACGCAATGCGTGGTGCGCGAAGTCGACGACCCCGATGCCTTCTGCGCCTTCTACCTGCGCGAGCAGCGCGTGATCGCGGTGCATGCGGTGAACCGGCCGCAGGACTTCATGCTGGCGAAGCGGATGGTGGCGGAGGGCTGGCAGGTGGATGCGGCGCGGCTGGCGGATGCGGGCACGGCGCTGAAGTCCTTGGCGCCGGAGGCGATCGGCGCCTGACCCTGCGCCCCGACCGGCATGTCCGAATGCCAGAATCCCCCCATGCTCACCCATCGGCAATTGCGCTACTTCGTGGAGATCGTCGATGCGGGCGGCTTCAGCCTCGCGGCCGAGCGGCTGTTCGTCGCGCAGTCCGCGCTGAGCCGGCAGGTGCGCGAGATGGAGCGCGAGCTGCAGGTGCCGCTGCTGCTGCGCGACACGCGCAAGCTGGCCATGACGCCCGCGGGCCAGTCGCTCTATGCCGATGCGCGGCGCATCCTCGCGGCGCTCGAAACCGCGGCGGCCAACGCGGCGCATGCGCAGCGCGGGACCCAGGGCACCTTGCAGCTGCTGCACTCGAGTTCGGTCCCGCTCGAAGCCCCCCTGCTCGCCTTGCTGCAGCACTATGCCGCGCAGAACCCGTCGATCACGATCGAGGTGGCGCAGGCCTCGTCGGAGAGCCAGGCGCTCGAGGTGCACGAGGGCCGCGCCGACATCGGCCTGGCGCGCGCGCCCATCCTGCGGCACTACGAGGGCGTGCGCCATGCCGTGCTGTACGAGGAGCCGCTGGTGGCGCTCGTGCCCGCCAGCCACGCGCTTGCGGGCCGCGCACGGATCGCGCTGGCGGAACTGCGCGACCAGCGCTTCGTCGCGCTGCCGCACCGCGAACGCGGCGGCCTGAGCCACCGGGTGGCCGAGCTGTGTGCAGCGGCCGGCTTCCAGCCCGCGGCGGCTCCGGTGCGTTCGCGCAAGTGGGCGCAACTGGCGCTGGTGCAGGGCGGCCTGGGCGTGGCCGTGGTGCCGGCCTCGATGGGCCGGCACGCGCCCGAGGGCGTGTGCGTGCTGGCGCTGGAAGACGCCGCCTGCACGACCGAGGTGCTCGCGCTCTGGCGACCCGACGCGCCGGCGCGCGTGCTGCGCTTTGCCGACGCCCTGGTGAGCGCCGTGGGGCGCGAGGACCGCGGCCCATCCAGCTGATTTCGAGATCGCAGCGCGCCGCATTCTCTATTGGCGGGGCGATGCGGACGTCTATAGATTCGGGCTCCTCTTCTTGTCATCGGAACCCCGCCGCGTGGACGCCCTCTTCTCTTCCGTGTCGGCTGCGCTGCCGCTCGCACCGCTGCACCTGCTGTGGGTCTGCGCCGGCGTCACGCTCGCCTATGTGATCTTCGGCCTGGCCGGCTTCGGCACGGCGCTGGTGGCCGGCCCGCTGCTCGCGCAGTTCGTGCCGGTGGCGGTGATCGTGCCGCTGCTCGCGCTGCTGGACTTCGCGGCGGCCACGGTGAACGTGCTGCGCGACGGCCGCTCGGCCGACACCGGCGAGCTGCGGCGCATCGTGCCCGCGATGGCACTGGGCAGCCTGCTCGGCGCGGCGATCCTGCTGCGCGGCCGGCCCGAGGTGCTGCTGGCTGCGCTGGGATTCTTCGCGGTGGGCTACGGGCTCCACGCGCTCAGCGGCGTCAAGCCGCAAGCGCGCCTGTCGCCGCGCGCCGCCTGGCCCTTCGGTGCGGTCGGCGGGCTGTTCTCCGCGCTGTTCGGCAGCGGCGGCTTCATCTACGCGATCTACCTGGCCGGACGCATCGAGGCGACCGAGCGCATCCGCGTCACGCAGTCGACGCTGATCGGGCTCTCGACGCTGACGCGCGCCGTCCTGTTCCTGCTGGCGGGCGTCTATGCCGATCGGGCGCTGCTGCTGCTCGCGCTGTGGCTGCTGCCCGCGATGCTGGTGGGCACGGCCATCGGCCGACGACTCACGCTCGGGCTGTCGAAGGCGCAGTTCATGCGCATCGTGAGCCTGGTCGTGCTGTGCTCGGGGCTGGCGCTGATCGGGCGGTACCTCAGGGGATAGCCTGCCCCTGCCGCACCTGCGCGGGCAGCATCAAGGGCATGGCCGCCAGCGCGCACCCGCCCGCGACGAACCACACCAGCGGCCATCCCTGCAGCGTGAGCAGGTGCGGGATCAGCAGCGGCGTGACGAAGCAGAACAGGAAGACGCTGGTGTTCGCCATGCCCAGCGCGGTGCCGGCGCGCGCCGCGCCCGCCAGGGTCGCGAGCTCGGTGTACGCCACGCCGTGCCAGGCCGACACGCTGATGCCGGCCAGCGTCAGCAGCACCAACAGGCCGATGCGTCCCGCCGAGGTCTGCGTGGCCAGCGCGCCCGACAGCGTCAACGCGCCGAGCGCCGCGAACAGCAGCAGGCTCAGCAGCGCGCAGCCGCGCAGGTAGGCCGGGCGGTTGCGGCGGCGGTCGGTCCAGCGGCCGCTCCACACGCGCATGACCATCGCGCCGACCTGCACCGCCACCATCGCGGCGGTGATGGCCGCCCAACCCAGGTGGCCGAAGTCGTGCAGGAACACGGTGCCGAAGGACAGCACCGCGAACTGCGCCGAGCACAGGATGCCGATGCCCGCCACGATGCGCCAGATGCGCGCGTCGTGCAGCGGCCCGCGCTCGTGCGCGCCACCGGCCACGGGCGCCGGTGCGCGCATCGGCACCGCGGGTTCGTGCACCCAGGCCCAGGCCATCAGCACCCCCAGCGCACACAGCCCGGCCAGCACCGCATACAGCATGCGGAAGCCGCCGTGCAGCGCCAGCAGGGGCAGCAGCAACGCGCCGACGGCACCGCCCAGCGGCACGGCGGTCTGGCGGATGCTCATCGCCAGGCCGCGTTCGCTTTCGCCGAACCAGGTCATCACGGCCCGGCCGCTGGCGCCGTTGACGCTGCCGCCCAGCAGGCCCACGCTCAGCAGGCCGACGGCCAGCCAGCCCAGGCCGGGCACATGCTCGCCGTGCGGCGCGGCCCACAAGGCCATCGCGGCCAATGCCGCCGCGGTGGCGCCCAGGCCGAGCAGCAGCACCGGGCGGTCGCCCCAGCGGTCGGTGAGCAGGCCCCAGGGCAGTTCGCTCAAGGCGATGCCCAGGCCCATGAGGCCCAGCACCAGGCCCAGCGTGGCGTTGTCGAGGCGGTAGCCCGAGCGCATCAGCACGGCCGTCATGGGGATGCCGCTGAAGGCCACCGAGAAGGCCGCGTTGGTGGCCACGCCGGCGGCCAGCACCTTCCAGCGATGGCGTGGACCGAGGGTGGAGGAAGCAGGCGAAAGGAGGGACAGCGCGGCGTCGGATTGCATGGTGGGCGAAGTCTCGGGCGCCGCCAAGGTTTTGAAAATCAGAAAATAATGGCCATACCATCCCAAAATCCAGGACAGTCCAGATGAGCCAGGTGATGATCTCGACGTGCTGCGCAGCTTCTCCACCGGCATCGCGCTGGGCAGCTATGCGCGCGCGGCCGACAAGCTGGGGCGCTCGACCTCGGCCGTGAGCGCGCAGTTGAAGAAGCTGGAGGCGCAGGCCGGCACCGCGCTGTTCCGCAAGGCCGGCCGCGGCCTCGAGCTGACCGACGCCGGCCAGACCCTGCTGGCCTATGCGCACCGGCTGCTCGAGCTCAACGACGAAGCCGCGGCCGCGATGCGCGGCGCCGACCTCGAGGGCTGGGTGCGGCTGGGCCTGCAGGAGGACTTCGGCGAGACGCTGCTGCCCACGGTGCTGGGCCGCTTCGCGCGCGCCCATCCCAAGGTGCGTATCGAGGCCTGCATGGTGCGCTGCGCCGAACTGCGCGAGCGGCTGACGCTGGGCAAGCTCGACCTCGCGCTGGTCTGGGACACGGGCGACCATCCGCCGATGCCCTACGGCGAGCGGCTGCTCAAGGCGCCGCTGCAATGGATCGGCACGGCCGCAGGCGACCGGCCGCAGTGGTGGCCCGAGCGGCAGGCGCGCAGCGCGGAGGCGCTGCCGCTGGTGCTGCTCGACGCGCCCTGCCCGGTGCGCGACATCGCGACGAACGCGCTCGACCGCGCGGGCATCCCCTGGCGCCACGCCTTCAGCAGCTCGAGCCTGGGCGCGCTCTGGGCCGCGACCTCGGCCGGGCTCGGCCTGACCTTGCGCACGCCCTTCGGCCAGCCGGCGTCGGTGCGCGGCATCGATGCCGCGGCCGCGGGGCTGCCCAAGCTGCCGCCGATGGGCCTGCGGCTCTACCGCGCGCAGGCCCGTCCCGAGGCGCCGGTGCTGCGGCTGGCCGAGCTGGTGCGCCAGGCCATCGAACCGCAGCCGCTGGTCGCGGCGCCGGGGCGCGCGCAGCGGTCGCGGGAGGAAGTGGCGGCCTGAGGCGGCGGAAGGCGCTTGCGCGTCGGCCGGCGACATGGCGGCATCGCGCCATCGCTTGGCCGATGCGTTCTACCGCCCTCACCGCGACCCACCCTACGCTCGGTTCCTCTTCATCTGGAACCCCGCTCATGCGCGCCAACGATGTGCTTCCCGAACCCGCCGACGCGCCCGACCTCGACGCGCTCTACGCGCTCTACGCGCCGGGCTCTGGTCCGACGACGCACGGCTCGAGCACCAGTCCCTGCCCACGGTCGCCCAGATGATGCGGGCCTTCGCGGCGCTCGGCACCGAAGCGGCGGCGATCGGTGACGCGCAGGTCGCGCAGATCGATGCGCACCATGCGCACGCGGTCCGCCACGACCTGTGCTGAACGCTCAGCGCGCGAACACCAGCAGCAGGTTGTTCGCCGGCATCGCATGCCGCTCGCGCAGTTGCAGACCCGCGCGCGCCGCCTGTGCCACCACGTCGTCGAGGCGGCGGATGCCCCAGGCCGGGTTGCGCGCGCGCAGGTCCTCGTCGAAGGCCTGGTTGCTGGGCACCTCGAGGCCCTCTTCGAAGTAGGGCCCGTAGGTGAGCAGCAGGCCGCCCGGCCGCAGGTGGCGCGCCGCGCCGTCCATCAGCGCGGCGCAGGCAGCCCAGGGTGCGATGTGCAGCATGTTGGCGCAGAAGACCGCATCGAATTCACGGCCGAAGGCCGGTCCTTGCGCGGGCCACTGCGGCGCCGTCACGTCGAGCAGCACCGGTGCCTGCAGGTTCGGCAACGCGGCCTCCTCGACCCGACGCGACAGCAGGGGCAGCATGCGCGCATCGGCCTCGCTCGGCTGCCAGAGCCAGGGGCTCAGGCCCGCGGCGAACCACACCGCATGCTGGCCCGTGCCGGCCGCAATCTCGAGGGCGCGGCCCTGCGGGCCGAGCGTGCGGCGCAGGACGTCGAGGATGGGTTGCTTGTTGCGTTCGGCGGAGGGGCTGGTCGGGAGATCGGACATACGGGGCGGCGTAGAGGGGGCTGGCAAAGGGTAGCAGGGGCCAGCACGTCGCCGAGGCATATCGGATAATCATTGATCAACCAATTAATTACAGGTCCGCGATGCCCGAGAAAAGACAAGACACCCAGCAGCATCGCAAGCCCAGAGGACCGGGCCGGCCCGAAGGCACGAGCGTCGTGCGCGACGAGATCCTCGATGCGGCCGAAACGGTGTTCTCCACGCTGGGTTACGCCGGCACCTCGATGCGCGAGGTCGCCGAGAAGGCCAAAGTGACCCAGGCCCTGATCAGCTACTACTTCGGCTCGAAGTTCGGCCTCTTCGAGCAGGCCTTCCTGCGCCGCAGCGAACCGGTGTCGCTCGAGCGCATCGAGCGCCTGGAGGCGCTGCAGCGCGCGGGCACGGCCACGGCGCGCGAAGTCGTGCGGGCCTTCCTGCTGCCCACGGTCTCGCTGCGCGCCTCGCCGCAGGGTCGCGCCTTCCTGCGGCTGCAGGCCCGGCTGCACACCGAGCCGCCGGAGATCTCGTACGAACTGCGCACGCTGGCCTACGGCAGCTCCACGCTGCGTTATGTGGAGGCGCTGCGCGCCGCGCTGCCGGGCCTGAGCGAGCTCGATGCGCACTGGCGCGTCACGATGATGATCGGCACCTACCTCTATGCCTTCTCGGACACGCACCGGATGGAGGAGATGACGCGGCCCGGCGTCTACGACCCCGCCGACACGGCGTCGCTGATCGAGCAGGTCACGCGCTTCGTGGTGGGCGGCTTCGAGGCCGCCTGAGACGGCCCGAGGCGACGGCGTCAGCCCGCCAGCGCCAGCCTCGAACGCAAGCCTTCGAGCGGCAGCACCTCGGCGTACTTCTGCGCCAGGTCGAACAGGCTGGCGTCGTGCGGCCCGATGGCGCGGTCGCCTACGCAATCGCTCACCACCACCGGCGCGAAGCCCCAGCACATCGCATCCACCACACTGGCCCGCACGCAGCCGCTGGTCACGCAGCCGGCCACCACCAGCGTGCGCACGCCGCGCTGTGTGAGCCAGGGCGCGAGCGTGGTGCCGAAGAAGGCCGAGGGCACGTTCTTGCGCACCACCAGTTCGCCCGCGCGCGGCGCCAGCGAGGCCACGATCGCGCTCGCGGGCGAGTGCTCCTTGAGCGTCAGCATGCCCGGCACCTTGTCGGAGAACACGTTCGCATCGCCGTCGTCGTCGGCATAGACGATCCGGCTGTGCGCCACCGGCCAGCCCTGCATGCGCGCCAGTTCGAGCAAGCCGTGGGTGCGCGCGATCGCCTGCGGGATGTTCCCGCCGCCGAAGACCGCCGGGTCGGCGAAGCCTTCGACGAAGTCGACGATCAGCAGGCCGAAGGGCGGCGCCAGGCGCAGCGAGGCGCCGAAGCCTTGCTGGCGGTAGACGGCCGTGTCCTGTGCGTCATGCATGGGCGGCCTCCCGTGCGGCCGGGGGCGCCGGCATCAGCGACTCCACCACCCGCCCGTCGCGCACGACCTCGCGGCCGTCCACCGTGACCGTGCAGCGGCGCATCGGCACGTCGATGTGGCAGGCCGTGGTGCGGCTGCCGCCCGCCTCGTTGTTGGGGCCGAGCGAGAACAGGAAGTTGCCGCTGACCGCGCGCGCGTCCATGCCGATCGTGCCCTCGCGGTCGTAGAGGCCCAGCGTCGACCAGTAGGCGCGCTGCTGCAGGCCCCAGCCGATGTGCGAGATCGCATAGGCCTCGGGGTCGGCGAAGGACTCGATGTACTCGCTGAGCATCTCAGCCTCCTGGCCGCCCTCGATGCGCGTCACGAAGCCCTTCTCGACCGTGAGCGTGATGGCCTCGCCCACATAGGATTTCATGGGCAACAGCACGTCACCCTTGGCCAGCACGATGCGCCCGTGCGCCTGGCCTTCGTTGGGCCAGGTGAAGGCGAAGCCGCTGGGCCAGTGGTCCCAGCGCCCGGGCGCGTCGACGAAGCCGTACTCGGCGGTCAGCGGGTATTCGCCGTAGGGGCAGCGCAGGTCGGTGCCCGCGGCCGAGGTCACGCGCATCTCGCGGCCGCCCTCGAGCAGGGCGACGCCGGCCAGCACGCGTTCGCGGTCGGCGGCGGTCGGCACCATGCGCAGCAGCACCTCGGGCGGTTCGACGGCCAGCAGGATCCGGGTGCCGCCCCGCAGGATCTCGTGCTGCTCGGGCGAGAACAGCAGCGTCATCAGGTCGAGCACCAGGTCGGAGGCCTTGAGCGCGGCGATCGCCGGCCGGTTGCCGGTCAGCGGCGTGGTGCCGAGGTAGGCCAGCGGATCGCGGCTCAGCGCCTTGTCGCCGTTGACCGGCGGCAGGTCGAGCCGGCTCACGCTGGCGCCCATCATGCTCGCGGCGGTGATCGCGCAGCGCAGCGTCTGCGGGTGGGTCTGCTCGCTGGTGAGCACGGTGACGGCCGCGCCCGGTTCGAGTTTGGACAGGGTGAGCACCTGGGTCCAGGCGCGGATGAGGTCGGTGTCGCTGACGGCCATGAGGGGTCTCCGGGCAGTGAGGGTTGAAGAGGAAGGAAGTCGGACGCAGGAGCGGCGCGGCCGCTCAGTCCAGGGCCTGCCCGAGGAAGTCGCCGAAGGCGGCGTGGAAGCCGGCCTCGTTGTCCCACGGGATCATGTGGCCCGCATCGGGCACGCGCCGCTCCAGCAGCGTGGGCAGCAGGCCGCGCAGTTCGTCGACATCGGCCGGCCGCACCACGTCGCCACGTTCGGCGGTGAGCAGCAGCGTCGGCACCGCGATGCGCGCAACGTCGGCATGGAGGTCGTCGGTCTGGAAGGCCTCGAAGCTGGTCACGATGGCGCGCTCGTTGCAGGTGTGCAGCCATTGCGCGCGCAGGCGCAGCTGCGCCTCGCTCCAGCTGGGGCAGAAGGCGCGCATCTGCTCGAGCGAGATGCCGCGCTGCGCCAGGCGGATGGAGTCCACGTACCAGGGCAGCTGCGCGGGATAGGGCCGCCGGCCCGGACCCGAGACGGGCGGATCGACCGCCACCAGCCGCGTGAGCCCCTCGGGTCGCCGCGACGCGGCGCGCAGGCCGATGCGCCCGCCCATCGAGTGGCCGACGATCGCGTAGCGCGGCAGCTCGAGCGCCTGCGCGAAGGCGATCACGTCGGCCACCTGCGCGTCGAGGCTGTAGTCGAGCGTGTCGGAGGCCTCGCTCAGGCCGCGGCCGCGCACGTCGAGCACATAGGTGTCGAAGTGGCGGCCGAAGCGCTCGGCCACGAAGCCCCAGGTCACGGCCGGGCTGGTGATGCCGGGAATCAGCACGATGGCGTCGCGCCGCGCGCGCGCGCCTTCCGCGCCGCCGTAGCGCAGGCAGTGCTGGCGGATGCCGTTGGCGTGGACCTGCGCGCCGTACAGGAAAGTGCTTTCGCTCATGCCGCCGCCTTCGGGTAGGCGCCGGAAAGCAGCGCGCCCGCGCCGGGCACGATGGGCTCGAGGCCCAGCTGGCACAGCATGGCGTAGACGGTCGCGGCGGCGGCGGTCACGACCGGCTTGCCGGTGAGCGCCTCGACCTGCGCGATGGCCTGCAGCGAGGGCATCTGCACGCAGGCCGACAGCACGATCACGTCGACCTCGTCGGTCGGCATGCCGGCCACGATGCCCGGCAGCTTCGCCGGATCGTGGCGCCCCACCTCGAGGTTGTCGGGGATCTCGAGCGCGCGCCAGTGCACCACCTCGAAGCCCTCGTGTGCGATGTAGTCGACCACCAGCTTCGTGAGCGGCAGCATGTAGGGCGCCACCAGCGCGATGCGCTTCGCGCCCAGCACGCGCAGGCCGTCGACCAGCGCGCCGGCGCTGCTGACCACCGGCGCCGCGCCCTGGTTGGCCGCGGTCACGCCCGCGAGCCGCTCCTGCGAGGCCCGGTGGTAGCCGTGGCCCATCGCCATGATGGCCACCAGGCAGGCGTAGCCGAGCACGTCGACACGCGCGTCGCTGAGCTCCATCGCGCAGCGGTCGGACTCGGCGTCCATGGCCGCGAGCTCTTCCTTGGTCACGTGCTTCATGCGCATGCGTGAGGAATGGAAGGTGAAGCGCTCGGGCCGGATCTGCTCGCGCAGGCGCAGCATCGCCGGGATCTCGGTCTCCATGGTGGTGTTCGAGCTGGGCACGATCTGCCCGATGCGGTAGGTCGTCTTCATCTTTTCTTCTCCGGTTCAGGCCGACACGGCCTCGGCATCGAATCGCTCGACGCAGCGCGTCGCGTCGTACTCGTAGACCCACTCGGCCTTGATGCCCACGGCGTTGGGGTTCTGTGCCTGCTGGCGCTGCATCTCCAGGTCGCGCTGGCGCAGTTCCTCGGGCGTGGAGAGGTGGTAGGTCCGGCCACGCTCGCGCGCCTCCAGCTGCACGCGCGCGGTGCGCGGGCGGCGCTCCGTCTCGTAGGCCTGCAGCGCGGCGTCGATGTCGCCCGCGCGGTGCGCGAGGGCGGCGGCCAGCACGTAGGCGTCCTCGATCGCCATCGCCGCGCCCTGCGACAGGAAGGGCAGCATCGGATGCGCGGCATCGCCCAGCAGCGTGACCCGGCCCTGCGACCACTGGGCCATCGGGTCGCGGTCGAACAGGCCCCACTTGAAGGTCTGCGCGCTGTCCACGCGCTCGAACAGGTCGACGATGTCGCGGTGCCAGCCCTGGTAGGCGCCCAGCAGTTCCTCGCGGGTGCTGGGCTCGGTCCACGACTCCGCCACCCAGTCGGCGCTCTCGTTGACCGCCACGATGTTCACGGCCGCGCCGCCCTTGACGTAGTAGGTCACGATGTGCGCCTTCGGGCCCATCCAGAACGAGGCGTCCGGGCTCACGAAGGGCAAGGGATGCCGCTCGACCGGCACCAGCGCGCGCCAGCACATGTGGCCGGTGAAGCGCGCCGCGGTCTTGCCCCAGAGCCCGTCGCGCACCACCGAATGGATGCCGTCGGCGCCGACGATCAGGTCGGCCTCGAAGGACGTGCCGTCGGCGAAGCGCGCGGTCGCGCCCTGCGCGCCCTGTTCGATGCCCACGCACTGCACGTTGAAGCGAACCTTGTCGGCCGGAATGCCCTCGCACAGGATGGCGTGCAGGTCGGCCCGGTGCACGTGATAGAAGCCGGCGCCGAACAGCCGCGGGCAGGTCTCGCGCAGCGGCGTGCGGAACAGTTCGCGCGCCGTGTCCCAGTTGCGCCCGACCATCGCCTCGGGCAGGAAGCCGATGCGTTCGAGCGCCTCGCCCAGGCCCAGCGCCTGCAGCACCTTGGCCGCGTTGGGGGTCATCTGCACGCCCGCGCCGATCTCGCCGAAGGCGGGCGCCCGCTCGAACAGGTGCGCGTCGATGCCGCGCAGGCGCAGGGCCCGCGCCAATGCCACGCCGCCGATGCCGGCGCCCACGATCCCTACACGCAAGGGCTTGCTCATCACGATCTCCTTCGTACCGGACAGGTCCGGCGCTTAATAAATAAACACACAATTAATTAACGGGGAGGAAGAAGGCCGGCCTTCGCGGGCCGGCCTCTTCCGACCGGCTCAGCCGCCCAGGTAGGCGCTCAGCAAGGCGGTGTCCTCGAGCAGCTCGGCCGCCGGCCGCTCCGCCACGATGCGGCCGGTCTCGTAGACGTAGGCCCGCGCCGCGACCGACAGCGCGTTGTGCACGTTCTGCTCCACCAGCAGCACCGTCACGCCGTGCGCGTGGATCTCGCGCACGAAGTCGAACACCTCCTCGGCCATGCGCGGGCTCAGGCCCAGGCTGGGCTCGTCGAGCAGCAGCAGCGTGGGCTCCGACATCAGCGCGCGGCCGATCGCCAGCATCTGCTGCTCGCCGCCGCTGAGCGTGCCGGCCAGCTGCCGATGGCGCTCCTTGAGCCGCGGGAAGCGGGCGTAGACCTTGGCGGCGCGCTCCTCCACCACCGTGGCCGACTTGCAGAGGTAGGCACCGAGGGCCAGGTTCTCGTGCACCGTCATGGCGGGCCAGACGTGGCGCTCCTCGGGCGACTGGGCGATGCCCTGCCCCACGATCCGGTCGGCCGGCATGCCGCCGATGGCGTGGCCCTTGAACAGGATCTCGCCGCGCGTCGGCTTGAGCAGGCCCGAGATCGCGCGCAGCGTCGTGCTCTTGCCCGCGCCGTTGGCGCCGATCAGCGCCACCACCTCGCCGGGCGCGATGCGCAGGTCGACGCCGTGCAGGGCCGCGGTCTTGCCATAGCTCACATGCAGCTGGCGCAGCGCCAGCAGCGGCTCGCCCGCAGGCGCGGCACCGGCCGGCGGCGAGCGTTCGAGGACGGCGCTCATGCCTTCTTCCCTCCGCCCAGGTAGGCCTCGACCACGCGCGGGTCGCCCTGAACCTGGGCCGGCGTGCCCTCGGCCAGCTTCTCTCCGAAATGCATCACGACCACGCGGTCGGACACGGCCATCACCAGTCCCATGTTGTGCTCCACGATGAGGACCGACTGCACCAGCCGGCCCGGAAGGGTCTTGAGGATGTCGCCGAAGACGCGCGCCTCCTGGCTGTTGAGCCCGGCCGCGGGTTCGTCGAGCATCAGCACCTGCGGCTTGGCGGCCAGCGCGAGCGCGACCTCCAGCAGGCGCAGCTCGCCGCAGGACAGCACCGAGGCGGAAGTGTCCATGCGCTGCGACAGGCCCATGGTCTCGACGATGCGCGCGGCGCTGTCGCGCACCGCCTGCTCGGTCTCGCGCACCCGGCGGCCCGGGAAGAAGGTCTGCCACAGCGACTGGCGCGCTTCCAGGTAGTGGCCGGTGAGCACGTTCTCGAACACCGTCAGCGACTTCAGGATGTTGGTCTTCTGGAAGCTGCGCACGATGCCGCGGCGCGCCATGCGGAAGGGCTTCTCGCCGGTGACGTCGGCACCGCCATAGCGGACCTGGCCGGTGCTCGGCGTGTAGAAGCCGGTGATCAGGTTGAAGCAGGTGGTCTTGCCGGCGCCGTTGGGGCCGATCAGCCCCACGATCTCGCCCGGGCGCACGTCGAAGCTGATGTCCTTGACGGCCTTGATGCCGCCGAAGGACTTGCCCAGGCCGCGCACTTCGAGCGTCGCGCCGGCCGGCAGGCTCAGGGCGGCGTTCATGCGGCTCTCCCGGTGGCCGGCGTCGCCAGCTTGGTCGATGCGGCTGTCGGCATGCGCCGCTCGCGCCGCCGCTGCGCGAAGCCCATCAGGCCCTGCGGCAGGAACAGCACGATGGCGATCACGGCCAGGCCGAAGATCGACAGCCGCAGCTCCTTGGTCTCGCGCAGGTACTCCTCGAGCAGCGTCACCAGCAGCGCGCCGATCAGCGGACCGACCAGCGTGCCCTTGCCGCCGATCAGCACCATGATGATCATGCTGATCATGAAGGCGAAGCGGAACATCTCCGGCCCGACGAAGGAGATGTAGTGCGCATAGAAGCCACCGGCCATGCCCGACAGGAAGGCGCCCAGCACCAGCGCCAGCATCGAGTAGGTCAGCGGGCGCACCCCGATCGACTGCGCGACAAAGCGGTTCTCGCGGATCGCCACGGCCGCGCGTCCGGCGTTGGAATGCACGAAGCGGTACGACAGGTACAGCGCGATGGCCAGCACGCCCCAGGCCACGGCGTAGTAGAACTGCTTGGCGCCGAGGTTGCCGGCTTCGGCCAGCATCGCGGGCTGCGGGATGCCCGCGATGCCCATCGGGCCGTTGGTCAGGCCGATCCAGTTGTCGGCGACCAGCCGCAGCACCTCGGCGAAGGACAGCGTCACGATCACGAAGAACGGCCCCTGCAGGCGCAGCGTGATGGCGCCGATCACCACGCCCATCGCCGCGGCCAGCGCGCCCGCCACCGGCACCGTGGCCCACATCGGCCAGCCGTGCTGCGTCGAGAGGATGGCCGCGGCATAGGCGCCGGTGCCCAGGAAGGCGGTGTGGCCCAGCGAGAACTCGCCGACGTAGCCGACCACCAGGTTCAGGCTGGTGGCCAGCACCGCGTAGAACAGCACGATGATGGCGATGTGCAGCAGGTACTGGTCCCGCACCACGAAAGGCACCAGCGCGGCCAGCGCCAGGAAGCCGAAGAGGAAGTTGCGTTCGAATTTCATGCTCGCTCCGCGCGCTTGGAGAACAGGCCGTAGGGCCTGAAGACGAGGGTCAGGATCACCAGCGCGAAGCCGATGATGTCGACCCAGCCGGTCGCGACGTAGCCGCCCCAGAGGGCCTCGGCCACGCCCAGCAGCAGGCCGCCAGCGATCGCGCCGGCGAAGCTGCCCATGCCGCCGAGGATCACCACCACGAAGGCCTTCATGCTCACCAGCCCGCCCACCGACACCTGGGCCGAATAGATCGAGCCCAGCAGCATGCCGGCCATCGAGGCGATCACGGTGCCCATCGCGAAGGTCGCGGCGTAGACGTTGGCGGTGCGGATGCCCACCAGCCGCGCGGCCATCGGGTCCTGGAAGGTGGCGCGCATCGAGCGGCCCAGCCGGGTCTTGTGGATGGTGAGCCAGGCCCCGACGATCAGCAGCGCGCACACCGCCACCGCGAACAGGCGCAGCTTGGTCAGCACGATCGGGCCGAGGAAGGCCGGGCCGGCGGAGATCGGCGCCTCGACCTTGAGCGGCGCGGTGCCGACCGCGAGCAGCGCGGTGTTGGCCAGGAAGATCGACAGGCCGATGGTCAGCAGGATGCCGGCCTCCTCGCCCTGGTCGCGGATGCGTTCGATCAGGAAGCGGTCGATGAGCCAGCCGAAGGCGCCCATCGCCACGGCCACCAGCAGCAGGCCGGTGAAGAAGTCGAGGCCGAGCCGCGTGGTGGCCCACCAGCCCATCACGCCGCCGAGCATGTAGAGCTCGCCGTGGGCGAAGTTCACCACCCGCATGAGGCCGAGGATCAGGGTCAGGCCCAGCGCCGACAGCGCATAGAACGAACCGGTCACGAGGCCGTTGGCGAGGTATTGCAGGAGCAGTTCCATCTGCGTTCCGATCAGCGGGCGCGCCGCGGCTCAGGGCTTCTCGGTGGGGGACTCGGCCACGACCTTCGGCTCCTTGCCGACGATCTGCACCAGCACCACGTCGAAGCCGTAGCCCTCGCCCTTCTCGGTGAAGCGGTAGCGGCCGTTGGGCGCCTGGTAGTCGGTCTTGCGCAGCGCGTCGCGGATCGCCTCGGGCTCGGCCTTGCCTGCGCGGGCGGCCGCTTCCATCAGGATGTTCAGCGCGTTGAAGCCGGCCGCGCCGTACTTGCCCGGCTTCTCCTTGTAGGCCGCCGTGTACTGGTCGACGAAGGCCTTGTTGCGCTCGCCGGGCATGCTCGACGCATAGGGCACGGCGGCGTAGACGCCTTCGGAGGCCGCGCCCGTGAGGCCGATGAAGTCGGCGGTGGCCCAGGAGCCGACGCCGAAGATCTTGGTGTTGAGGCCGAACTCCTTGAACTGCTTGACCAGGATCGAGCCGTCCTGCGTCTCGGCGGCCACGAACACGCCGTCGGCCTTGGCCGCGCGCAGCTTGGTCAGCAGCGTGTAGAAGTCGGTCGCGCCGTGGTCGAAGTACTCCTTCATCACGGTCTTCACGCCCATGCCGGAGAGGTCCTTGGAGAAGTCCTCGACACCGCCGCGGCCCCAGTCGTCGTTGACGCCGATGTAGGCCACGTTCTTGAGCTGCAGCTTGTCCGCGAGGATCTTGCTGAAGGTCTTGGACATCAGCCGGTCGGTCTCGGCCGAGCGGAAGAAGTACTGCATGCCCTTCTCGGTCAGGTCGGCCTTGGAGGACACGCCGCTGAGCAACGGCACCTTGTACTTCTCGGCCACCGGCATGACCGCGGCCGTGGCCGAGCTGCAGAAGGCGCCGGTCACGGCCACCACCTTGTCGCGCTGGATCAGCTTCTCGGCCGCGTTCACCGAGTTGGCGGGGCGGCACTGGCCGTCCTCGATCACCAGTTCGATCTTCTTGCCGCCCACGCCGCCGGCCGCGTTGCGCTGTTCGACCGCCAGCTTGGCGCCCGCCACGAAGGCCTGGCCGTTGTAGGCCACCGATCCGGTCAGGGGCTGGATCACGCCGATCTTGACCGTGTCCTGCGCCCAGGCGCCGAGGCAGAAGGTCGGCAGCACCCACGCCGCTGCAAGGGATTTCCATTGGAAGTTCATGAGGTTCTCCTGAAAGAGCGTCTGCCGAGGCAGGACTTGCATAATTAGTCGATCAATTAATTTCAGGCGAAGTTTAGGGCGTGCACCGCGCCACGCCACGGGACTAACCCTGACAATTAATTGATCGGTTAGTTAGCAATCCGCATGCCAGGCACGGCGCCGCTTTTCCGGCTCCGGCGGACGCTGCCGACAGGCTGGAAGGTGCGGGTCGCACCAGCACGCGGCGCCGCGCCCGCCATCGGGGCGTCGCCGGACCGGCGGCGGTTTCGCTCAGGGATGCCGCTTGCGCCGCTCGGCCGGCGCGGCCTGCGGCGCCTTGGCGGCGCCCGCATCGGCGCGCTGCACCGCGGGTGGCGTCTCGGCCGGCGCGCGCATCGAGGGATGCGCATCGCCCACCGACTCGCACACCGAGAGCAGCCGGCACGGCCCCTCGCCCACGGCCAGGTAGGCGTGCCCCATCGCGCTGTCGAAGTAGACCGAGTCGCCGGGGTTGAGCACCACCGGCGCATAGAGCTCGGTGTGGAATTCGATGCGCCCTTCGAGCGCGTAGCTGAACTCCTCGCCCGGGTGGTGGATGAAGCCGCCGAACTCGGCGAAGAACTCGTCGAGGCTGCGCGCGCGCACCTCGGTGACCATGGGCGTGAGCCGCTTGTTCAGCAGCTCGGTGGCGAGGTAGGTCTGGCTGTAGGTGCGGTTGCCCACCGCCATGCCTTCGCCGCGCCGCTGCACGATGCGCCGCCCCGCGCTGTAGCCCGCGGGCGTGGAGGGCACGCCGCGCGCACCGACCACGGCCGCGCTGCCCGAGGGCTCGAGCACCTGTGCCATGTCGACGCCCAGCCCGCGGCTGATCAGGTGCAGCTTCTCGTACGACAGCGAGGCATGTCCTTTTTCCAATTTGGACAAAGTAGAAACCCCTAGTCCGGTCCGCGCGCTGACCTCGCCGAGCGTGAGGCCGAGCCGCTTGCGCAACGCGCGGATGGTTTCTCCCGGTGCATTGGATGCGGGGGCATGGGCAGAGGGGACTTCGATCATGGGCTTTTTTTAGAGGTCCTAGGGCCGACACGGATGGCGGCTTCGAATCTAAACGCTATGGCAACTTTTGTCCATTTGGTGAATTTATACAAATAGGAAAATAAATTGCCAATATGGAAATTCATTTGTAGGATGCCATCCGGATCGATCGCCGTCACAACCCCCTCGATGGAGTGCCTCACCCAATGATTCGTCTCGACAACACCGGCTTCAACCGGCTCCCCCGCCCCTCTTTCCTGCGCGCCACGCCGCTCGCCCTGCTGGTGGCTTCGGCCGCCGTCCTGATGGGCCAGGCCGCGCAAGCGCAGACCATCGCCCCCGCGGCCGAAACCGAGAGCAAGGCGACGAACGCGCTCGACAGCGTGACCGTCACGGCCACGCGCCGCCGCGAGCCGGTGCGTGAAGTGCCGATGCAGGTCAACGTGGTGCCCAGCGAGAAGCTGGAGCGCGAAGGCGCGAAGAAGCTGGCCGACTACATCGCCGACCAGCCGGGCGTGAACCTCACCAGCAGCGGCACCGTCGGCGGTTCGCTGAGCATGCGCGGGCTGACCACCGGCCCGTCGCAGACCATCGCCACCGTGGGCGTGTACATCGACGACGTGGCCACGGGCATGAGCTCGGCCTATGCGCTGGGCGGCTTCACGCCGCTGGACATGGGCATGCTGGACCTGCACCACATCGAAATCCTGCGCGGCCCGCAAGGCACGCTGTACGGCGCCGGCGCCATGGGCGGCGTGCTCAAGTACGTGACCAACCAGCCCGACACCACCGAGTTCTCGGGCGCGGTGAAGTTCGGCGCCTCGTCGACCAAGGGCGGCGGCAGCGGCTTCAACACCGGCCTGATGCTCAACATCCCGATCAAGGAAGAGACGGCCGCGGTGCGCCTGTCGGCCTTCAGCGACCGCGTCGGCGGCAGCTACAACGCCGTCGGCCCGGCCGGTGGCACCAACGTCGACCGCGGCCACACCGAAGGCGGCCGCCTCTCGCTGCTGCTCACGCCGACCAGCGACCTGACCATCCGCATGACCGCGACCGCGCAGGAAGTGAACCGCCGGGGCCTGGGCTTCGAGGACATGACCATCGCCACCGGCCGCCCGGTCTACGGCGAACGCACGCGCTTCCTGTCCACCGGCGAACCCTACAAGAACCGCACCACGCTGTGGGGCCTGGACGTCGAATACGACTTCGGCTGGGCCCGCCTGAACTCGATCACCTCCGTGCAGGACGTGAAGATCAGCAACGCCGCCGACATCAGCCCCATCTATGCGCCGCCGCTGCGCTCGCTGGGCTACCCCGTGGTCTCGGTCCCGCTGGGCAGCAACGTCGACCAGCACCGCACCAGCCAGGAGTTCCGCCTGACCTCGCGCTCGGGCCAGACCTTCGAATGGCTGGCCGGGCTCTATTTCAACCGCGAGCGCGGCAACGTCACGGGCAGCATCGACGCCAACCTGGCCGGCGGACTGCCCAGCACGAACCTGCTGGTCACCGGCAAGCCCAACCGCTACCAGGAAGCGGCGGCCTACGGCGACGTCACCTGGAACGCCACCTCCGCGCTGTCCTTCACCGGTGGCGTTCGCCTGGCCCACAACAAGCAGTCGTACAGCGACCGCAGCACCGGCCTGCTGGTGCCGGGCGCGCCGATGACCAACGGCGGCAACTCGTCGGAAAGCCCGACCACCTACCTGGCCACGGCCAAGTACGCGCTCGACAAGACCAGCAACGTCTACTTCCGCGCTGCCAGCGGCTACCGCCCGGGCGGCCCCAACGGCCTGAAGCCCAACACCAACCGCAACGTCGTCAAGCCGATGTACGAGTCGGACTCGCTGTGGAGCTACGAGCTCGGCTACAAGGCCGACCTGCTGAACCGCACCGTGTCGGTCGAGGCCGCGCTCTACGACATCGAGTGGAAGAACATCCAGCAGCCGATCCGCGATGGCGGCTTCAGCTTCTTCACCAACGCCGGCGATGCGCGCATCAAGGGTGCCGAGCTGATGCTGGGCTGGAAGCCCAACCGCGACTGGAACCTGAGCAGCTCGCTGTCGCTGATCGATGCGCGCCTGCAGACCGATGCCGCCGGCCTCCAGGCCAAGGCCGGCACCCGCCTGCCCTCGACGCCGCGCGTCGCGGCTTCCGCAGGCATCACGCGCAACTTCAACCTGGCCGGCCGCGATGCCTACGTCGGCCTCGCCGCGCGCTACACCGGCAAGCGCAATGCGGGCTACGAAGGCAGCACGGTGGCGCCCAGCATCAACCTGCCGGCCTACACGATGGTCGACCTGCAGGCCGGCATCGAGTTCCCGCGCTTCAGCATCGCCGCCTACGTGCGCAACCTGGCCGACAAGCGCGGCCTGGTGTCGGCGGAAGTGGGCGTGACCGCACCCACCCAGGCCCTGGTGGCCCTGGCGCCCGCGCGCACCATCGGCGTGACCATGACCGTGCCGTTCTGACGATGGCGCTGTTCACGCCGATCGCGCCCCCGCTGGCGACCGAAGGGTCGTCGGCCGGGGTGTCCGAAGGGGTCGTCAAGGCCCCGCCCAGCGCCTGGTACGCACTGGTCGTGCTGATCATCGCCACGGTGCTGGGGGCGGTCGACAAGGTCGTGCTCACGCTGCTGACCGAGCCGGTGCGCCTGTCGCTGTCGCTGTCCGACACCCAGATCGGCCTGCTGCAGGGCGCCGGCCTGGTGCTGTTCACCGGCATCGCCACCCTGCCGCTGGGCTGGCTCAGCGACCGCTACGACCGCCGCGTGGTGCTCGCCGCCTGCGTGGTGCTGTGGAGCGCGGCCACCGGCCTGCGCGGCACGGCCGAAGGCTACGGCGTGCTGTTCATCGCCTCGATCGGGCTGGGCGTCGGCGAAGCCGGCCTCACGCCCATCACCAACAGCATGATCCCCGACCTGTTCCCACGCGCGCAGCGGGTGTTCGCCAACGCGGTGTTCGCGCTGTCGATCATCTTCGGCAGCGCGCTCGGCGCCCTGCTGGGCGGCAGCGTGGTGAACCTGACCGACGAGTTGCGGCACCTGCTGCCGGTGTCGATGCAGGGCTACGAGGCCTGGCGCCTGACCTTCTTCGTGATGGCCGCGGCGGGCATCCCCGTGGCCCTGCTGGTGCTGTCGATACGCGGCGGCCGCGGCGGCAAGGGCAAGGCCGCCAGCGTGAGCTTCGACACCGTGACGCCGGCCAATGCCATCGGCTTCCGCGAGCACCTGGTGGGCAACTGGCGCACCTTCGCCGGCCTGGTGATCGGCTTCGGCCTGGGCGCCGTGGGCCTGAGCTCGATCGGCACCTGGCTGCCGGTGGTCGCGGCGCGCGAGTTCGGCGCCACGCCGGCCGAAGTGGGCCGCGGCATCGGCCTGGCCTTCCTCACCGGCACGCTGGTCGGCGGTGCGCTGGGCGTGCTGGTGATGCGCTTCGCGCAGCGTCGCATGGGCCCGGCCGCGGCTCTGCGCATCATCATGCTGGGCAACCTCAGCGCGGCGCTGCTGTCGGTGCTGATGCTGTTCATGCGCTCGTCGACCGACGTCTTCATGCTGCTCGCGCTGCTGGTCGTGCCGCTCATCAGCGGCGCGGTGCTGCTGCCCAACGTGCTGCAGGACGCGGCCCCCGCGCACCTGCGCGCGCGGACCATCGCGCTGCTCACCATGGCCAGCCTGCCCTTCGGCGTGATGGGCCCACTCACGGTGGGCCTGCTGTCCGACAGCCTCAAGGGCTCGGTCAGCGGCAACAGCCTGGCCACCGCCGTCGTGATCACCACGCTGGTCGGCGGCGTGCTCGGCGCGATGGTGCTGCGCGCCACCGAAGGCCGCTTCGCACGCCTGATGCAGGCGGCGCAGACCACCGCCTGAGTCCCTTCCATGTCTTCTCCCGCAGAGCCTCTTCATGTCTGAACCTGTTCCCCTTCCGGCCGACAAAGTGACGGCCGCGCTGGCCGCGATCGATGCGCTGCTGGCCCCTTTCCAGCGCAGCGACGCGCCCGGCCTGGTGATCGGCATCGCCCAGCAGGGCCGGCTGCTGTACCGCCGCGCCTTCGGCATGGCCAGCCTGGAGATGGGCGTGGCCCTCACGCCGACCAGCCGCATGCGCATCGCCTCGACCAGCAAGCACTTCACCGCGATGGGCATCCTGCTGCTGGTCGAGGACGGCCTGGTCGAACTCGACGCGATGGCGCAGACCTACCTGCCCGAGCTGCCGACGCTGAGCGACAAGGGCCCGACCGTGGCCCAGCTGCTCGCCCACACCAGCGGCTGGCGCGGCCATGACGAGCTCTGGGTCATGGCGCACGGCATGACCTTCTGCCACCCCGGACCGGGCCTGCCCGCGATGGCGCGCCAGGGCGAACTCAATTTCGAGCCCGGCACGCAGATGGTCTACAGCAACGGCGGCTACCACCTGCTGGCCAAGATCATCGAGCGCGTCAGCGGCCTGAGCTACGACGCCTTCCTCAAGGCCCGCCTGTTCGGCCCGCTGGGCATGCCCGACACCGCCTCGGTGGCGACCGACCTCGACGTGCATCCGGGCCTGGCCGGCCTCTACATGCCGGCGGCCGAAGGCGGCTGGCAGCGCGGCCTCTATCCCTGCGAACTCGACGGCGGCGGCTCGCTGGTGTCGACCGTGGACGACATGCTGCGCTGGCTCGCGCACCTGCGCGCGCCCGCCAAGACCGTGGGCACCCCGCACAGCTGGGACGCGCTGTCGGCGCCGACCACGCTGGCCTCGGGCTCGACCGTGACCTACGGCTATGGGCTGGCGCGCCATCCCTACCGCGGCGTCGAGATCCTGCACCACGCCGGCGCGGTGCTGGGCGCCACCTCGCAGATGCTGAGCGTGCCCAGCCACGGGCTGGACATCGTCATCATGGTCAACGGTGCGCCGATCGCGCCGAGCAGCTTCGCCTGCAAGGTGGTCGACCTGCTGCTCGAGGACCAGCTCGCGCCGCACGAGACGCGCCCGCAGGCCGCCGACTTCCCCGGCCTGGTCGGCCAGCGCTACCACGCGCCGGCCACCGGCAAGCTGATCTCCTTCGCCGACGTGGCGGGCAAGCTCGCCATGTCGTGGCAGGGCAATGCCGCACTGCCGATGCACCACGGCGAGGGCAAGCTCTGGCTGGGCTTGCAGGACCTGCCGGTGAACGACCTGGTGCTCCAGGTCTCCGACCTCGATGCAGCGAAAACAAACGAGTCCCTGACGCTGTTCGAAGGCGGCGAGCCGCGCCGCTTCGAGCGCCTGGCCGAGACCGCGCCCGATGCCGCCACGCTGGCGCCGCCACTGTGTGGCGACTACCGCAGCCCCGACCTCGACGCCAGCGCGCGCATGGAACTGGCCGACGGCCGGCTGCTGCTCACGGTGCGGGGCCGTTACGGCCATCACACCGTCGTGCTCGACATCCTGTCGGCCGACGTGATGGTGCTGACCTCGACCGATCCGCTGCTGGCGCGCATGGGGCACTCGATCCTCAACGTGGAGCGCCAGGGCGACAAGGTCGTCGGCCTGCGCATGGACACGCTGCGCACCCACAACATCCACCTGGTCCGCGAGGAGTCCCGCGCATGAAGTTCTTCGCCGCCCTGCTCGCCACCGAGACCAACACCTTCGTCTCGGCCCCCACCGGCTGGGGAAGCTTCAACGAATACGGCGTCTTCCACGGCGACTCCAGCACGCGCGACGCGGACGGCTACGGCATGTTCGCGGTCGAGCTGCGCCGGCTGCTCGCGGCCGAAGGCCACGACATGGTCGAGAGCCTGCTGGCCTTCGCCCAGCCGCTGGGCCGCACCGTGCGCACGGTCTACGAAAGCCTGCGCGACGAGATCCTGGCCGACCTGCGCGATGCCGGCCCGGTCGACGGCGTGATCCTGATCCTGCACGGCGCGATGGTGGCCGACGGTTATGACGATTGCGAAGGCGACCTGATCTCGCGCGTGCGCGCCATCGTCGGCCCGAACGTGCCGATCGGCGTCGAACTCGACCTGCACTGCCACTTCACGCAGCAGATGGTGAGCGGCGCCGACGTGATCGTGGGCTACAAGGAATACCCGCACACCGATGCCGTGGTGCGCATGCAGGAACTCACGCGCATCGTGGTCGACACCGCGCAAGGACGCGTCAAGCCCACCACCGCCGTGCACGACTGCCGCATGGTGGGCCTGTGGCACACCACGCGCGAGCCGATGGCCAGCTTCGTGCGCCGCATGGAAGCGGCCGAGAAGCAGCCGGGCGTGCTCTCGGTCTCGCTGGGCCACGGCTTCCCCTGGGCCGACGTGCCCGAGGCCGGCGCCAAGCTCTGGGTCGTGACCGACAACGACCCGGCCCTGGCGGCCAGGCTGGCCGACGAACTGGGCCGCGAATTCTGGGACCTGCGCCACCGCATCGGCGCCCACGCGCCCTCGGTCGAGGAGACGCTGGACGCCGCCATGGCCGTCGAAGGCGGCCCGGTGGTGATCGCCGACATGGCCGACAACGCGGGCGGCGGCGCCACCAGCGATGACACCTTCATCCTGCGCGCCATCCTCGAGCGCAACATCGCCGACGTCGCCATGGGCGCCTTCTGGGACCTGGGTGCAATCCACCTGTGCCGCGACGCGGGCGTCGGCGCCAGCTTCGACCTGCGCCTGGGTGGCAAGTGCGGCATCGCCTCGGGCGACCCGGTCGACCTGCGCGTCACAGTCAAGGCCGTGGCCGAAGACTATTCCCAGGGCGGCCTCACGGCCGGCACGCGCACGCTGCTGGGCACCACCGTCTGGGTGCAGGCCGCGAACGGCCTGGACATCGTGCTGATCAGCAAGCGCAACCAGGTCATGTCGACCGACCTGTTCACCGGCCTGGGCATCGCGCTCGCGAACAAGAAGCTGATCGTGGTCAAGTCCGCGCAGCACTTCCACGCGCAGTTCGGCCCCATCGCCAAGGCCGTGCTCTACGTCTCGACGCCGGCCGCGTTGAGCAACGACTTCGCCAACCTGCCCTACCGCGTGCGCGACCTCGACTACTGGCCGCGCGTGGAAGAACCGACGCGCGGCACGCCCTCCACGAAGAAGGAACCATTGAAGATGAAAGCACCCGGCGAGCTCTACACCATCGAGGGACGCACGATGCACCTGCAGCGCAGCGGCCCCGCACCCGCCAGCGCCACCCAACCCACGCTGGTGATCGAAGCCGGCGGCGGCTGCGCCTCGCCGATCTACGGCCGCCTGCAGCAGGCCCTGGCCGCCAGGCACCCGGTCGTGAGCTACGACCGTGCAGGCACCGGCTGGAGCGAGTCCGACGGCCAAGGCTTCGACGGCGTGCGCACCGCGCACCGCCTGCATGCGCTGCTCGCGGCCGCCGGCGTGACCGGCCCGATCGTGCTGATCGGCCACTCGCTGGGCGGCCTGCTCAACCGCATCTACACCGGCCTCTATCCGGAACACGTGGCCGGCATCGTGATGCTCGACGCCAGCCACCCCGAGCAGTTCGAAGTGTTCTCCGAAGTCCCCGAAGCCGTGCTGGCCGCGGAGCGCGACAAGCGCGTCAAGTTCCAGGCCGGCGGCCCGCCGCCGCCGGAGTTCGCGCCGATCCAGGCCCTCTTCGCCGACATGCCGCAGGTCATCGAACAGCTGATCGCGACCTACACGCCCGAAGCCGTCGACACGACCAAGGCCGAACTGCTCGCGCTGCAGCAGGTCGCACGCCAGGCCGGCGCCTCGCCCGACTACGGCGCGCGTCCGCTCGCCGTGCTGTGGGCCGCGCTGCAGAAGCTTCCGCAAGGCGCCGAAAGCGCCAACGCGGTGCAGCAACGCTGGCCCGAGTTCCAGGAAGCGCACACCACGCTGTCCACGCAGAGCAGCCTGCAGCTGATCGAAGGCGCGGAGCACATGACGCTGGTGCTGCTGCCGCCCTTCGTGAGCCAGGTGGCGGCCGCCGTCGACCAGGTGGTGGCACGGATCGGGGCTTCGCAATGACCGCCTTCGCAGACATGGCGCTGGCCGAACTCGCCACGCCGGCGCTGCTGCTCGACAGCACGATCCTCGAACGCAACTGCGCCGCGATGGCACAGCGCGCCGCGCACCACGGCGTGGCGCTGCGCCCGCACCTGAAGACCTCCAAGTCGGCCGAAGTGGCGCGCCTGGCCACCCGCGGCCAGGCCGGCGGCATCACGGTCTCGACCGTGGCCGAGGCCGACTACTTCGCAGCCCACGGCTTCCTGGACCTGACCTATGCGGTGGGCATCAGCGCCAGCAAGATCGAGGCGCTCGACCGCATCCAGCGCACCCACGGCGCGCGCATCACGCTGCTGGCCGACCGCGTCGAGGCGGTGCTGTCGGCGGCCGAACAGGCACGCGCCCTCGACGCCAGCTTCCCGCTGCTGATCGAGATCGACACCGGCGGCGGCCGCGGCGGCCTGGCGCCCGACGATGCCGAGCTGCTGACCGTCGCCGATGCGGTGCGGCAGAGCGAAGCCTTCACGCTGGCCGGCGTGCTGACCCATGCGGGCCACAGCTACGGCGCCGACAACCGCGAGGCGATCCGCGCGATCGCCGAGGTCGAGCGCGCCGGTGCGGTGCATGCGGCCGAACGCCTGCGCGCGGCCGGCTTCCCGGTCAGCGTGGTGAGCGTCGGTGCCACGCCCACCGCGGTGTGCGCCCAGAGCCTGGCCGGCGTGACCGAGATGCGCCCCGGCGTCTACACCTTCTTCGACCTCGACCAGGTCGCGCGCGGCATCTGCGGCGTCGACGACATCGCGATGTCGGTGCTGGCCACCGTGATCGGCCACAACCCGCGCTCGGGCCGGGTGCTGATCGACGCCGGCGCACTCGCGCTGTCGAAGGACAGCTCGGGCGCGCAGTTCCGCGACGACCTCGGCTACGGCCTGGTGTGCCCGGCCGAAGGCGGTGCGCCGCTGGCCGGCCTGCACGTGGCCGAGCTGCACCAGGAGCACGGCCTGGTGGCCGGCAACGGCGACCTGCAGGCGCTGTTCGCCGCACTGCCCGTGGGCAGCCGCGTGCGCATCCTGCCGCACCACGCCTGCATGACCGCCGCCCCCTACGACCGCTACCACGTGGTGCGCGCCGCGGGTGCCGACGTGCATGCCATCTGGGGCAAGACCCGCGGATGGCAGGCCGGCACGCTGGATGCGTGAGCGCAACCCTTCTTTCATTTCCCTGGAGACATTCATGATCAAGACGCTTCTCGCCCGCTTCGCGCCGGCCGCCGCGATGGCCCTGGCCCTCTGCCTCGCCGGCGTGCTGCCCGCCGCCCACGCTCAGAACACCGCTGCACCGACGAGCGAAGCCGGCGCCCCTGCTGCGGCCCCGGCACCCGCCGCGGCAGCGGCCCCGGCTCCGGCCACCACCCACGCCGCCGCGGTGAAGGTCGACAACCCCTACGGCATCGGCGCCCTGTGGGCCCAGAGCGATGCCGTGACCAAGGCCGTGCTCGCGATCCTGGTGATCATGTCGATGAGCAGCTGGTACGTGATCGTGATGAAGCTCTTCGAGCAGTCGCGCATGGGCCGCCAGGCCAAGCAGGTCGACGATGCCTTCTGGAACGCCAACAGCGTCAAGAGCGGCGCCGAGCAGCTCGCCACCACCAGCCCCTTCCGCTTCATTGCCGATGCCGGCGTGCATGCCACCAAGAAGCACGACGGCCTGCGCGGCAAGGTCGACTTCGCGGACTTCGTGGACCTGTGCATCCACCGCGCCACCGAGCGCGTGCAGCGCCGCCTGAGCAACGGCATGTCGCTGCTCGCGACCGTCGGCTCGACCTCGCCCTTCGTGGGCCTGTTCGGCACCGTCTGGGGCATCTACCACGCGCTCACCGCCATCGGCGTCGCGGGCCAGGCCTCGATCGACAAGGTCGCCGGCCCGGTGGGCGAGGCGCTGATCATGACCGCCATCGGCCTGGCGGTGGCCGTGCCCGCGGTGCTGGGCTACAACTGGCTGCTGCGCCGCAACGTCGCGGTGATGGACGACGTGCGCGAGTTCAGCGGCGAGCTGCACTCGGTGATCCTGGCCGGCAGCGGCAGCACCCACGCCTGATGCGGCGGCCGCTGCAAGACATGCGAGGCGCGCCATGGCCATGAACATCCCCTCCGCCGGCGGCGACGAGGAACAGGTCATCGCGGCCATCAACACCACGCCGCTGGTCGACGTGATGCTGGTGCTGCTGATCATCTTCCTCATCACCATCCCGGTGGTCAATTACTCGGTCCCGGTGCAGGTGCCCAAGGAACGCAACGAGGTGCGCGAGAGCAAGCCGGAGACCGTGGTCCTGTCGGTCGACGCGGCCGGCCGCATCTACTGGTACGACACGCCGGTGCGCGACACGAAGAACCTGACCGACAAGCTGACCAAGGTGGCCGCGCTCAACCCGCAGCCCGAGGTGCACATCCGCGGCGACTGGCAGTCCGACTACGAACCGGTGGGCAAGATCATCTATGCCTGCCAGGCCGCAGGCATCGCCAAGGTCGGCTTCATCACCGAGCCGCCCGCGCGCAACTGACAAGGCAAGCCCATGCGAAAAGAAAAGCCGGGGCGCCGCCGCAGCGCGCCCTCCGACGAACCCATGATGGACATCAACACCACGCCGCTGATCGACGTGATGCTGGTGCTCCTGATCATGCTGATCATCACGATCCCGATCCAGCTGCACGCCGTGAACCTGAACATGCCCACGGGCAACCCGCCGCCCAGCGACATCAAGCCCGAGGTGCTGCGCATCGACGTGGACGAGCGCAGCAACGTGCTGTGGAACGGCGAGGTCATCGCCGACCGCGCCGAGGTCGAGCGCCGCTTCGAGGTGGTGGCCGCGCAGGCCGTGCAGCCCGAGGTGCACCTGCGCCCCGACAAGCGCGCCAGGTACGAGACCGTGGCCGGCCTGATGGCCGCGGCCCAGCGCACCGGCCTGACCAAGCTGGGCATCGTCGGCTCGGAGCAGTTCATCCCATGACGCGCGCCCAAGACTTCAACCCCAAGTCGCGCTTCGGCCCGGTGAGCATCGGCGTGATGGTGCTGGCCCACGGCCTGATCGGCTACGGCCTGGTCTCGGGCCTGGGCGGGCATGCGCTCGAGCTGATCAAGAAGCCGATGGAGGCGACCATCATCACCGAGGTCAAGCTGCCGCCCCCGCCACCGCCCCCCCCCCCCCCGCCCCCCAAGAAGATCGTGCGCCAGGAAGTGGCCAAGGTGCCGCCGCCACCGCGGCCGGCCTATGTGCCGCCGCCGGCCGTGACACCGCCCGTGAGTTCGACACCCGCGATCACCGCGGTGCAGAGCACGCAGGCCGTGCCCCCGCCGCCGGCCGCGCCGCCCACGCCACCGGCACCGCCCGCGCCACCGAAGGCGACCGCCACCGACATCGCCGTGGCCTGCCCCAAGCAGGTCGCGCCGCAGATGCCGCGCAAGGCGCTGGACGATGGCATCAGCGGCGTGGTGACGGCCGAGGCCCACATCAAGGGTGGCCGCGTGACGGAAGTGCGCGTGCTCTCGGGTCCGCGGGTCTACCACGGCGCGGTGCGCCTGGCGATGATGAAGTACGAGTGCCAGACCACCGGCGATGCGGAACTGACCGCCACGCAGGAGTTCATCTTCAAGTTCGACTGAGAACGCGTGCGAACGAAGCGGCTGCGCGCCCCGGTCTGCGGGGCGCTCGGCTTCTACACATCCAGCGGCCACTTCGGCCGCTGCACTTTCTGGTAGGGCAAGGTCCGCAGGTCCAGCGTCACGCTGCCCGGCGCGCCCACATAGATCACCTGCTTCGCCACCTGGGAGAAGGAGGCGTAGAAGTGCTGCGAGGACTTCACCACCACGATCTTCTTCGCCGCCAGGTCGCAGCCCAGCTGCGTGAACAGGTCGGTGCCCATGGCCTGGTTGCGCCGCGTGACCAGCACGATCTCGATGCCGTTCGCCTCGACCAGCGCGCAGTCGCCCATCGGCACCGGCGTGCCCGACAGGCCGCTCATCACCAGGTCGTGATGCAGCGCCTTGACCGTGCAGAGCAGGTCCAGCGGGTCGCCCGACAGCGGGCTGATCTTGCCGCCGATGCGCATCGGCAGCCGCGCGCCCACACCCGCATCGAAGGCGATGCGCACCGCGATCGGGTCCCACATCGGGCCCAGCGCCGCATCGCCGATGCCGCGCTCGATCATCCGGCGCAGCATGAAGGTGGCGTCGCTGGCCGCGCCGCCGCCGGGGTTGTCGGCGCCGTCGGAGACCACCACCGGCCCGCCGTCGAAGGCCAGCGCCTGGTCGAGCGTGCTGTCGATGTCCGGATAGGGCACGCTGAGGCCCTCGCGCAGCGCGATGAACTCGTCGGCCAGCTGGCGTGCCAGCGCCTGGGCCTGGGCCGCGTCGTCGTCGGTGTAGACCAGCAGCTTGGTGCCCATGCCGGGCACGTCGCCCCAGGAGAAGCCGTGCGCGATCGAGATCGACAGCACGCCGTCCTTGCCTTCCAGCGCCTGGATGCGGTCGACGAAGCCGCGCGCCGGCTCGCGCGAGGTGTGGACCGTGACGATCATCTCGCAGTCGACCACCGCGGCCACGGGCTGGACCTTGCCCTCGACCACCGCGGCGCAGAGGTCGACCAGCTCCAGGCCGCGCTCGAGGATGTCGGTGTGCGGGTACTCCTTGAACGCGATGATCAGGTCGGCGTTGGCGGTCATGGCCTCTGTCAGGTGGCAGTGCGGATCGATCTCCACGCCCACCACCCGGTCGGGTCCGGCGATCGCGCGCACGCGCTCGAGCAGGTCACCCTCGCAGTCGTCGTAGCCGTCGGCCACCATCGCGCCGTGCAGGCCCAGCAGCACCATGTCGACCGGCATGGCCGCCCGCAGGTCGGCGAGCAGCTCCTCGCGCAGCGTCTCGTAGGCATGGCGCGTGGTGATGCCGCCGGGCTGCGCGCCCGCCACCACGCCTTCCTGCAGGTGCCAGCCGCGTTCGGCGCCGCGCACCCGTGCGGCCCACAGCGGACCCGCGTAGATGCTCATCCGGTCCGGATGCTGGCCGGCCGGGTAGTAGCCGGCCTCCTCGAACGAGGACAGGGCCGTCGGCATCGGGGCGAAGGTGTTGGTTTCGGTCGCAAGGGTGGCGCTGAAGACTCGCATGGGGGATCTCGAGGAGGGGGGTGGAATGTGTCGTCAGGCCGCGTCGCGCAGCCGTTGCGGGCCCAGCATCGCTTCCGTGAGGCCGAAGGCCGCGATGCGCTCGGGCAGCGGCAGGCCGCGGGCCAGCGCGGCGCAGGCCTCGCCCATCGCGGCCGAGGTCTGGATGCCGTAGCCGCCCTGGGCCGCGACCCAGAAGAAGCCCGGCGCCGAGGGTTCGAAGCCGCCCACCAGGTCGCCGTCGGCCACGAAGGAACGCAGGCCGGCCCAGGTGCGCGTGGGGCGGCGGATGGCCAGCGTGGTCGCTTCCTCGATGCGGTGGATGGCGAAGGCGATGTCCAGCTCCTCGGGCTGCACGTCGTGCGGATCGACCGGGTCGGCGTTGGCTGGCGAGCCCAGCAGCATGCCGGCGTCGGGCTTGAGGTACCAGCCCTCGTCGGCGCTGTAGACCATGGGCCAGTGCGCGGTGTCGGCGCCTTCGGTGGGCGCGAAGATCAGGGCCGAGCGGCGGCGCGGCTCGATGCCGATGGGCGGCACGCCCGCCATCCGCGCGATGGTGTCGACCCAGGCGCCGGCGGCGTTGAGCAGCACCGCCGCTTCGTAGACCTTGCCACCGGCCGTCACGCGCCAGCGCTCGCCGGTGCGCTCGATGGCCGTGACCTCGGCATCGCAGGCCAGCAGGCCGCCGGCCCTGCGCATGCCGCGCAGGTAGCCCTGGTGGATCGCATGCACGTCCATGTCGGCCGCGTCGGGCTCGTACAGCGCGGCCGCCACCTGCTCGGGCCGCAGCGCGGGCACGCGGGCCAGGGCTTCCTCGCGGCTCAGGCGCTCGGCGCCGGTGTCCATGTCGCGCAGCACCGCCCAGTGGGCCTCGAGCGTGGGCAGATGTTCTTCGCTCGCGACCATCATCGCGCCGCGCGGCGTGAGCAGCGGGTGCTCGCTGAAGCCTTCGGGCGGATGGTCGAAGAAGGCGCGGCTGGCCAGCGTGAGGGCACGCACCTGCGGCGTGCCGTAGCTCTCCATGAACAGCGCGGCCGAGCGGCCGGTGGAATGGTAGCCCGGCTGGGATTCGCGTTCGAGCAGCACGACGCGGCCATGCGGCGCCAGCCAGTGGGCAACGGAAGCGCCGGCGATGCCGCCGCCGATCACGAGGTAGTCGGCCACGAGGGGCGCGGTGGTGGGGGTGTTCATGGGGGAAAAGTGTAGGAACAAATTTGCGGATACGCAAATTAATTCGTACCGAGACCGGCTGGCAGAATGGCCGCGCACTACCGACGAGAAGAATCCGCGTGAATCCACACACCGCGACCCCCAAGGGCGCCCGGCCGAAACAGGCGCCGCCCACGCTGGACCCGACCGCCTTCGGCCTGCGCCTGCGCGCCGCGCGCAAGCGCTTCGGCTGGACGCTGGCGCAGCTGGCCGAACGCTCGGGTGTGTCGATCACCACCATCTCGCGCGCCGAACGCGGCCAGCTCGCGCTCGGCTACGAGAACTTCACCGCGCTGGGCCGCGCGCTCGAGATGGACATGAACGCGATGTTCGCGGGCGCAGGCGTCAAGCCCGCGCCGCTGGCCGGTCCGGTGGTCACGCGCGCGGGCCAGGGCGTGGTGTACCGCGGCCAGGCCATCGCCTACGAGTTCCTGGGCACCACGGCCGCGGGCAAGCAGATGAGCCCGATCGTCGGCACGGTGCATGCGCGCCGCGTGCACGGCCCCGAGGACTTCGTGCGCCACACGGGCGAGGAGTTCGTCTATGTGCTCTCGGGCGAGATCGAGGTGCACTTCGACCATGGCGAGGTGCTGCGCCTGGGCCGCGGCGACTCGCTCTATTTCGACAGCCGCATCGGCCACGCCTATGTGAGCGTGAGCCGGCAACTGGCGAAGATCCTGGGCATGACCTGGGGCGAGAGCGTTTCGCTGCCGGCCACGGCCGAGCCGGCGGCAAAGAAGCGCGCGCCGCGCGCCTAGGTCGGCTCGCGTTCCAGCGCGACCACGTTCGCACCCTCGGGGAACACCTCGCGCACCAGCGGCAGCAGGTGCGCATGGTGGGTCAGGAAGATCACCTGCGTGTGCGCCGACAGCGCACGCAGCACGCGCAGGCCGGCCTGGGCCCGCGCATCGTCGAAGTTGACGAACAGGTCGTCGGCCACGAAGGGCAGCGGCGGCGCGCTCACCAGGTGCAGCTCCAGCGCGGCGATGCGCAGCGCCAGGTAGAGCTGGTCGCGCGTGCCTTCGCTCAGGCCCGCGACCTCGACCACCGCCCCGCCGCGGCGCTTGGCGTAGAGGGCCGGCGTGTCTTTTTCGTAGTCGACGCCCAGCTTGACGAAATCGCCCAGCGTGAGTTCGGCGAACACCGTGCTCGCGCGCTGCAGCATCGGCCCCTGCTGGCGGTCGCGGTAGCGGTCGATGGCCCACTTGAGCAGCTTGCCCGCGGTCGCGACTTCGAGGTACTGCTCGGCCACGTCGCCCATCGCGGCCAGCGCCTCCTGCCGCCTGGCCTCGGCGATCGCTGCGTTGGCCTGGCCCGCGATCGCGGCCAGCGCCTGCTCGGCGGTCACGCGCTGGCGCACCAGCGCCGCAAGGCGCTCGGCCAGTGCCGCCAGTTCGCTTTTCGTCTGCTCGCCCAACCCGGCCACCTGGGTCGGATCGAGCGCCGCGACCTCGGCTTCGATGGCTTCGCGCGCCAGGCCGTCGCCATCGCGGATCAGGGCTTCGCGCGCGTCGTCGAGCGTCTGGCGCAATGCGCGGCGGCGGTCGGATCGCTCGACCAGCGGGATCGCCTCGGCCACCGACGCCACGCCGGCCAGCGCCAGCAGCGGCCGGAGCTGCGCCTGCACCGTGGCCAAGGCCAGTTCGGCCTCCGCCAGCGACGACACGGCCCGGCCCAGGGCCTGCTCGGCGAGCTCCGCCTGCTGCCGCGCCACGGTGTTGTCTCGCAGCCGCTGCGCCAGCCGCCGCGCCACCTCGGGCCAGTCGCCCAGCGCCAGCCATGGCGGCTCGACCGCGGCGCCGAGACGCCGGGCCTCGGCCTCGAGCCGGTCCAGGTCGGCGCGCATGGTGTCGATGTACTCGCGCCGGATCTGGTCGGCGCGCTCCAGCCGTTCGGTGACCCGCTGCGCCAGCGCGACCGCGCCCTCGGCTTCGGCAAAGGTCGAAGAAGCGGCTTCGAGCCGGGCGCTGCGCAGGGCCGCCGCCCATTGGGCCTCCCATTGGCGGTACTGCGCGTCCGCCGCATCGGCCAGGGTGCGCAGGCCCTCGAGCGCACGCTGTGCCTGGGCGCACTGCTGCACCAGGGCGTCGCGGCTGGCCTGGGTGCTGTCGGCCTGGCGCACCTGCAGGCTGGCTTGCGCGCACAGCGCCGACAAGGCGATGCCGGCCGGCACTTCCACGCCCGCTTCCTGCAGCGCGGCGACCAGCGTCGCCTGCGCCTCGCGGCCGGCGCGGGCCTCTTCGTCGAACTCGCGCTGCCGCTGCGCCGCTTCGTCGTGGGCCGCCAGCGCCTCGTCGCGCTGCGCCAGGCCCTGGGTCGCGTCGTCGAGCGGCATGCCGGCCCAGCCCACGCCGTGAGCCAGCGCGGCCCAGTCGGCGTCGAGCGCCGCCAGTTCGGCCGCGCGTTCGGCCAGCACCGTGTCCTGGCGCGCCACGTCGGCCTGGGCCAGCGCCAGGTTTTGCCGCGTGCCCTGCAGGGTCGCGGCCTCGGTGGCCGTGCCGAGCTGGGCATCGACCAGTTCGTCGGCGCGGCGGATCGCGGCGTCGAGCCTCGGCGCGCCCTCGGCCAGGCCGATCTCGCCGTCCTTGACCGCGAGCCAGGCCGCATCGCGGCCGTCCCGTGCCGCGCGCACCTGATCGGCCGTGACCACGGCATGGGCCTGCTCGAACTGCTGCAGCGCCAGCGCGAGGCGGTCGGCCACGGCCTGCAGGTCGTCGCGCTTGCCACGCGCATGGGCCAGGGCCGTCGCGGCGTCGTGGCGCTGGCGCTGCAGCGCGCCGAGGCGCGCGGGCGAGGGCAAGGCCATGGCGCGCAGCGCGTCGGCCGGCGCCTGCCAGGGACCCAGCGCCGCCAGCGCCTGCGCGCGCCGGGCCTGCGCGGCCTCGAGCGCCGACGCCAGGCTGCGCTGGCGCGCGGCGCTGTGGCCCAGCGCCAGGGCATCGTCCAGCGCCTGCCGCAAGGCCGGCGAGACTTCCGATGCAGGCAGCGCCTGCAGGTCTTCGCGATGGTTTTCGAGTTCCTGCGTCTTCTGGCGCACCGCCTCCTGCGCGCCGCGCACCGCCTGGTGCAGGCCGCCGCGGTCGCGCAGCAGGTTGACCACGGCCTGCAGCGCCAGCGCGCTGGGCCGGCCCGCGCGGATCTCGGCCTCGCCCGCGGGCCAGCCCAGTTGCATGGCGGCGTCGCGGGCCTCCGCGAGCAGGCGCCCGACCTCGGCCTCGCGCAGCGGCAGCTCGCGCGGATGGTTGGCGCACAGGTTGCGCATCCGGTCGAGCGCCTCGATGTCGGCGCTCAGTGCGAGCACGCCCGCGTCGTACGCCACCTCGCCGTGCTCGCCGCGGCGCGCCTCGACGTCCTTGGCGCGCGCCTGGCAGGTGGCCTCGGCGCGCGACAGCGCCTCGGCGCCCGTGCGCAGTTCGGCCAGCGCAGTCGCGGGGAAATCGATCGCCTCGCCGGGCTCGGCCCAGGCGGCTTCGAGGCCGCGGATCTCGAGCAGCCTGGGTCCGAGCCGGCGCACGCGCTCGAGGCGCGAACGCTGGACCTCGAGCGCCAGGCGCCGTTCCTCCTCGGTGGCGATGCCGGCCAGCACCGTGTCGAGCGCGGCCTTGGCCTCGGTCCAGACCTTGGTCTTGACCTGCGCGTTCCTGAGTTCCGCATGCGCCTCGTCGAAGCGCTGTGCGGCCTGCGCGTAGTCGCTGCTGCCCTTGCGCGGCGCCCAGAGGTTGCCGGCCTGCTTCTCCAGCGCCTCGCGCACCGGCCCGAGGCTCGCGATGCCCGCGGCCGACTGGAACAGCACGCGGCCCACGTCCTTCGAACTGTCGAGGATGCTGCGGCCGCCTTCGACCAGCCGGTCGTGGTCCATGCAGAACATCTGCTCGAAGAAGTCCTTGTCGGCGGTGCCGAGGAAGGGGGCGAGCTGTGCGTCGGGCATCACGGCGTCGGTCGGCGTGCGCAGCGGCGTGCGGCCGCGCGCGCGATGGAAGGCGAGCTCGCCGGGCCCGCCCTGCAGCACGCCGCCCAGCCGCATCTCGGCCAGCGCATGGCGGAAGTCCAGCCGCGTGCGCAGCGGCATGCCGAACAGCAGCTCGGTGATCGCGTTGCGCACGGTCGACTTGCCGGCCTCGTTGGGACCGACCACCACATGGAAGTCGGCCGCGGCGTGGGATGGAAAGTCGAGGCTGGTGCCGTCGAACTTGCCGTACTTGAGCAGTTGCAGTTGCCGGATGCGCATGCCCTATTTCTCCCCGTCCATCAGGCTGGCCAGCAGGGCGGGCGAGACCTGCTGCAGCAGCCGGCCGAAGTCGCCCTCGCGCGCCATGACGAGCAGCGGCACCTCTTCCTTCACGTCGGCCGGCACCTTGGCGAAGAAGGGCTGCAGCTCGGTGCGCAGCTTCTGCAGGAACTCGGGGTCGCTGCTCGCCTCATCGAGGATCTCCTGCAGGTCGGCGATCGCGTCCCTGCGCGCGCCGATGTCGGCGCGCTCGGCCACGGGCTCGGTCGCGAGCTTGACCTTCTCGAGCCAGAGCCGTTCGTTGCCGATGGCGGCGATCTGCCCCAGCACCTCGGCGCGCAGTTCATGCGCCTTGCCGAACAGCGCGCCATGCGCGGGCGTGCGGCCGCGCAGCGTGACGCGCACCGCGCGCGGCACCTGGGCATCGACCGCCAGCAGCGCATGGAGCTGCTGCCCCACCTGGCGCGCCACGTCGTCCATCGACACGCACGCCGAAGCATCGACCTCCACGCTCTCCCAGCGCAGCACGTCGAGGAACAGCCGCTCGACCGTGGTCTGGCCGTCCTCCACCGTGACCAGCACCGCGCCACGGCGGCCGGTCTCTCGGATCTGGCGGCCCTGCAGGTTGCCCGGGAACACGATGTGCGAGGCCTCGGCCCAGTGCTGGAACTCGTGCACATGGCCCAGCGCCCAGTAGTCGTAGCCGCGCGCATGCAGCTCGGCGCGCGAGCAGGGCGCGTAGTTGGCATGCGCGGCGCTGCCTTCGAGCGCGGTGTGCAGCACGCCGATGTTGTAGTAGCCGGGCACGGGCGCGGGGTAGCCCAGTGCGAGGTTGTCGGTGACGGCCTTGTCGCGGAAGCTCTGGCCGTGCAGCGCGACCTTCAGGCCGTCGAGCCGGTGCACCTCGGGCTTGCGCGCCGAGAAGGTCTTCACGTTGTCGGGCAGGGTGAGCTTCCGGGTCATTTCGCTCTCGGCATCGTGGTTGCCGAACAGCAGGAACACCGGGATGCCCGCGCGCTGCAGCCGGCCCATTTCCTTGCTGAAGAAGATGCCCGTGTTGTGGTCGCGCCAGTCGCCGTCGTAGAGGTCGCCCGCGATCACCAGGAAGGCCACGCCTTCGTCGATGGCCCGCTCGACCAGCTGCGAGAACGCCTCGCGCGAGGCGTTGCGCAGCTGCGCGGCCGGCGCGTCGGGGTACGCGCTCAGGCCGTGCAGGGGGCTGTCGAGATGGATGTCTGCGGCATGAATGAATTTCATGCGTCCTCGCTGGGTGGGGTCGGCTGATGATGATGTTTCCGGCAGCCTGCCCAAGCCATCGCAGGGTCGCCGGTCCAGCCCGCGGGCCGCGTTCGAACGGCGTCAGTATGACCGCTGCGAACGCGCGACGCGCCTCAATCCAGCCCCTGCACGCTCGAGGCGAACACATAGCCCTCGCTGCGCACCGTCTTGATGTAGCGCGGCTCGCGCGCGTCGTCGCGCAGGCGCTGGCGCAGCCGGCTCACCAGCAGGTCGATCGAGCGCTCGAAGAGCTCGGCCTCGCGGCCCTGCGTGAGACTCAGCAGCTGGTCGCGGCTCAGCACCTTCTGCGGGTGGTCGAGGAACACCCGCAGCAGCCGGTACTCGGCGCCGCTGAGCGCGACCATCACGCCGCTGTCGTCGAGCAGGTGGCGCGCCACGGTGTCGACCTGCCAGTCGCCGAAGGCCAGCTTCTGCGAGGGCTCGACCGCGCCCATGTTGGGCGGCAGCATGCGCGTGCGGCGCATCACGGCGCGGATGCGCGCGAGCAGTTCGCGTGCCGAGAAGGGCTTGGCCAGGTAGTCGTCGGCGCCCATCTCCAGGCCCAGGATGCGGTCGGCCTCCTCGCTGCGCGCGGTGAGCATCAGGATGGGCGTGGCCTTGTACTTGCCGGTGCGCAGGTCGCGGCACAGGGTCAGGCCGTCCTCGCCGGGCAGCATCAGGTCCAGGATGATCAGGTCGAAGGGGCCCGAGGCCTCCAGCGCGGCACGCATGTGCCGGCCCGTGGGCACCGCGACCACGCGCAGGCCGTTCTTCACCAGGTAGGTGCTGAGCAGCTCGCGGATCTCCCGGTCGTCGTCGACGATGAGGATGTGGTCGGAGGTCTTGGGCGTCATGGCGGCAGTGGGAAAAGGCGGGGCGTAGCCGCAATGTAGCGCCGCCGCCGGGCGCCGGGCCGGGCTTTGTATGCCTGTGTATCCGGCGCCGAAGCGGACACCGTCTGTTGCGCGGACGGCAGGGCCCGCACACGCCACCGAGAAACGTAGTGTGTGGATTTCCGATGCCGATACACAGGCATACACCGCGGGCGCCCAAGGGGGGGGAGGCGGCGAAGAATCCGGTCGTTGATTCGAAACACCCCCTCCACTCCCCGAAGGACATCCCCATGAAGACGCTCTCCCGCATCGCCCTCTCCGCTTCGTTCGCTTCCATCGCCCTGCTCGCGCTCGGCACCGCCCAGGCCGAGGAATACCAGGGCGTGCTGCAGGCACGCTCGACCGTGGCCCGCAGCGCCGTCCGTGCCGAGGCCATTGCGGCCGCGCATGTGTCGAACCAGAACGCCGACGCCGCCTCGTCGCTGGTCGCCGCCGCACCGTCCGCGCCGCGCGACCGCGCCGCGGTGCAGGCCGAAGCCTATGCCCGCGCCCACGCGCCGCACCAGAACCTGCGCGCCGAAGCCTTCGCCGGCAGCCGCGTGCCGGCCTTCTACGACGCCGCCGCACCGACGACGCGCAGCGCGCGGCTGGACCTGCGCTGAAGCCGCCGCCCGCCCCCCAAACCCACTTCCTGGAGCCCACCATGCGCATCCGATCCAGCCTCCTCCTGCTCGCCGCGGGCCTCGCGGCCTCGACGGCGGTCTTCACCTTCGCGGCTTCGGCCTCCGGCGGCGAGATGGCCGCGGGCGCGGCGCCGCCGGCACCCGCCTTCCAGAACATCGAGGCCTGGCACAACTCGCCGCCGCTGCAGCTCGACGCGCTGCGCGGCAAGGTGGTGCTGGTCGACTTCTGGACCTACACCTGCATCAACTGCCTCAACCACCTGCCCTCCGTGAAGGACTGGCACGCGAAGTACAAGGACCAGGGCCTGGTCGTGGTGGGCGTGCACACGCCGGAATTCGCCTTCGAGAAGTCGCAGCAGAACGTGAAGGACGCGATCGCGCGGCTCAAGATCGAGCACGCGGTGGCGCAGGACAACAGCTACGCGACCTGGAAGTCCTTCCGCAACCAGTACTGGCCCGCGGTGTACCTGATCGACAAGCAGGGCAAGGTCGTCTATTCGCACTTCGGCGAGGGCCGTTACCGCGAGACCGAGCAGAAGATCCAGGCGCTGCTGGCCGAGCCGGCCCCGGCCCAGGGCTCCTGACATGAAGACGCTCTGGTTCGCCCTGCTCTTCATGGCCGGTGGCATCGCGCACGAGCTCCGCAACCCGGTCAGCTGCCAATGCATCACGGCCCGCGCGGCCACCGGGGCCGAGAAGAAACGCCCCCGGCGCTGAGCCGACGGGAAACGTAGTGTGTGGATTTCCGGCACGGATACAGAGGCATACAGAACCCGGCCCGACGCCCGTGAACACGGAAAACAATTCTCTCGTTCCCTTCAGAAATCCTCTTTTTTCATCCTCGTTCAAGGACATCCCATGACCGCATCGACCCCCAAGATCCTCTACACCGGCAAGACCCGCACCTCCTCCGGCGGCCGCGACGGCGACGCCCGCAGCGACGACGGCCGCCTGGCCATCCAGCTCTCCTCGCCCGGCGGCAAGGGCACGGGCACCAACCCCGAGCAGCTGTTCGCGGCCGGCTGGTCGGCCTGCTTCATCGGTGCGATGGGCCTGGCGGCGAACAAGCTCCAGGTCAAGGTGCCGGCCGACACGGCCATCGACGCCGAGGTCGACCTCGCCAACGCCGACGGCGCCTACTTCCTGCGCGCCCGGCTCCACGTCAGCCTGCCGGGCCTCGAGCGCGAGCTCGCGCAGGCGCTGGTCGATGCCGCGCACCAGACCTGCCCCTACTCCAAGGCGATCCGCGGCAACGTCGACGTCGCGATCACCCTGGTCTGAGCCTGAACGCGCAGCGCCTATAAACGAGCCATGGCCACGTCCCCCGCCCTTTCGCAGACGCCCGCGGCATGGCGGCGGTTCGTGCCGCGCTCGCTGTTCGCCCGCGTGACGCTGATCATCGTGATCGGCCTCGCGATCGCGCAGCTGCTGACCTTCACCGCGATCCGCTACGAGCGCGACACGGCGCTGCGCGAACTGATGATGATCGGCATCGAGCGCGACATCGCGAGCTCGGTCGCGATCCTCGACCGCCTGCCGGCCGACGAGCGCGCCGGCTGGCTCGACCGCCTCGAGCGGCGCAACTACCGCTTCGTGCTGGGCAGCGAGCCCGTCGTGGGCACCGCCCCCGGCTCGCTGGCGCTGCAGCAGTTCGCCGACGCGATCGTCGATGCGCTGCACCCCTTCGCGGTGCGCCAGGTGGTGGAGGTGGCCTCGCCGCGCGAGAGCCTGCAGATCGCGGTGCGGCTCACGGACGGCAGCGAGGTGACGGTGCATGCGCGGCGCGTCGGCATGCCGGTCTCGGGCTGGGTGCTGTGGATGCTGCTGGGCCAGCTCGCGGTGCTGGCGGCCTGCGCCTGGCACGCGATGCGGCTGGTCACGCGCCCGCTCGCGCAGCTGGCCGCGGCGGCCGACGAATTGGGCCCCGACCTCCAGGCCCAGCCGCTGGCCGAGGAAGGCCCGACCGAGGTGGTGCGCGCGACGCGTGCCTTCAACGCCATGCAGCGGCGCATCGGCGGCTACATGGCCGAACGGGTGGAGATCCTGGCCGCGATCTCGCACGACCTGCAGACGCCCATCACCCGCATGCGGCTGCGCACCGAGCTGATGGACAACGAACGGGACCAGGCCAAGTTCCGCCAGGACCTCGACGCGATGCACACCCTGGTGCGCGAGGGCGTGACCTATGCGCGCACCCTGCACGGCGCCACCGAACCGCCCTGCCGCATCGACGCCGATGCGCTGTTCGAGAGCATGACCGCCGACTACGAGGACGTGGGGCAGCCGGTGCCGATCGAAGGCCGCGCCGGCGCGCCCATCGTGACGCGGCCCAACGCGCTGCGCCGCATCCTGACGAACCTGATCGACAACGCGCTGAAGTTCGGCTCCGACGTGCGCCTGCGCGTGCACGCCGAAGCGGACCGGCTGACGGTCAGCGTGCTGGACAACGGCCCGGGCATCCCGCCAGCCGAGCTGCAGGCCGTGCTCCAGCCCTTCTACCGCGTCGAGGGCTCGCGCAACCGCGGCACCGGCGGCACCGGCCTGGGCCTGGCCATCGCGCACCAGCTCGCGATGGCGATGGGGGCCGAACTCACGCTGCACAACCGCGCCGAAGGCGGACTGGAGGCACGCCTCACGATGAGCACCCGCACCGCCACACCGGGCTGACGCCCGCCGCCCCCACGCCTCTTCTCCCGCCGCGGCTCGCACCTCGCGAGGCCGCCGGGAGCCCGCACGCCCCTTCCACACCAGGAGCCATGCCATGCTCATCCTCTTCATCGCCTACCTGGGCGGGGTGCTCACCATCCTGAGCCCCTGCATCCTGCCGGTGCTGCCCTTCGTCTTCGCGCGCGCCGGCCGGCCCTTCCGCTCGCACGGCCTGCCGATGCTGGCAGGCATGGCGCTGGCCTTCGCCGCCATCGCCACGCTGGCCGCGGTGGGCGGCGGCTGGGTGGTCACGCTCAACCAGTACGGCCGCTACGCCGCGATCGCGCTGCTGGCGGGCTTCGGCCTCACGCTGCTGTTCCCGGCCCTCGCCGACCGGCTGAGCCGGCCGCTGGTCGCGCTGGGCCTGCGGCTGTCCGATGCGCCCGCGACCGTCGGCTCGCCGCTGCTGCTGGGCGTGGGCACCGGGCTGCTCTGGGCGCCCTGCGCGGGGCCGATCCTGGGCCTGATCCTCACCGGCGCTGCGCTCAACGGCGCCAGCGTCGGCACCTCCCTGCTGCTGCTGGCCTATGCCGCGGGCGCCTGCACCTCGCTGGCCGCGGCGCTGCTGTTCGGCGGCCGGCTGTTCGCGCTGATGAAGCATTCGCTGCACACCGGCGAATGGCTGCGGCGCGCGGCCGGCGCCGCGGTGCTGGTCGGCGTGGGCGCGATCGCGCTGGGGCTGGACACGGGGCTGCTCGCGCGCCTGTCGATCGGCACCACCTCGGCGCTGGAGCAGGCGCTGGTGGAGAAGGTGCGCCTGCCGGCACCGGCGACCGACGCCGGCGGGCTGACGCCCACCGCCTGGCAGGCGCCGGCACCGGCGCGCGTGCTGCGCACCGAAGGCACGCTGCCTTCGCTCGCGGGCGCGACCGAGTGGATCCACTCGCCGCCGCTCACGGCCGAAGGCCTGCGCGGCAAGGTGGTGCTGGTGGACTTCTGGACCTACTCCTGCATCAACTGCCTGCGCACCCTGCCCTACCTGCGGGCCTGGGCCGAGAAGTACCGCGACGCGGGCCTGGTGGTGCTGGGCGTGCACGCGCCGGAGTTCGCGTTCGAGAAGCGTTCGGCCAACGTGCACCGGGCGGTGCGCGAGCTGGGCGTCGGCTTCCCGGTGGCGGTCGACAACGACTTCGCGCTCTGGCGCGGCTTCGGCAACCGCTACTGGCCGGCCTTCTACTTCGTGGATGCGCAGGGCCGGATCCGCCACCACCAGTTCGGCGAGGGCGACTACGCGCAGGCCGAGCAGGTGCTGCAGCAGCTGCTGGCCGAGGCGGGCCGGGCGAACCTGCCGTCGACGCTGGTGGCGCCGCAGGGCCAGGGCGTGCAGGCCGCGCCCGGCACGGCGCCGGTGCTGTCGGGCGAGACCTACCTGGGCTACGCGCAGGCGCAGGGCTTCGCTGTGCCGGGCGGCCTGGTGCGCGACCGCGCGCAGGCCTACCCGGGCGCCGCCACGCTGCGCACCAACCAGTGGGCGCTGGCCGGCGAATGGACCGCCGAGCCCGAGCGCATCGTGGCCCGCGGCGCGAACGGCCGCATCGCCTACCGCTTCCATGCGCGCGACCTGCACCTGGTGCTGGGCCCGGCGGCCGACGGCCGGCCGGTGCGCTTCCGGGTCCGCGTGGACGGCCAGCCGCCGCTGGCCGACCACGGCGCCGACACCGACGCGCAGGGCGAAGGCGTGGTCGATGCGCAGAAGCTCTACCAGCTGGTGCGCCAGGCCGCGCCGGGCCCGGACCGGCTGTTCGAGATCGAGTTCCTCGACGCCGGCGCGCAGGCCTACGCCTTCACCTTCGGCTGAGGCCCGGGGTGCGGAAGTCGGGCGCCGGCAGATCGGCCTGGGCCACGATGCGCTCGAGGATGGCCGGCAGCTCGAACACCGCGCGGTTGTCCAGGCGCCCGGTGGCGGCGCGGTAGCGCGGCAGTTCGCGCACCAGCTGCGCCACCGCGGCGTCGATGCGGGCGAAGCTGGGCAGCACCAGCCCGACCTCGTGCTCGCGCACCCACTGCGTGTTGTAGCGCTCCTGCGGCAGGGTCCAGCGGTTGCGCACCACGATCACCGGCAGCCGCATCTGCACCGCCTCGCTGAGGCTGCCGGGCCCGGGCTTGCCGATGAAGAAGTCGGCCAGCTGCATGGTGCGCGCGACCTCGGGCGTGAAGCCCAGCACCCGCCGCGGCGCCCGCGCGGGCAGGGCCTCGAGCGCCTTGGCCAGCGCGGCATTGTGGCCGCAGACCAGGATCAGTTGGGTGTCGGGCAGACGCTTGGCGATGCCCAGCATGGCCTTCGCGCCCTGGCCGCCGAACAGCACGATGCCGGTGGGGCGATGGGGATCGAGGCCGAAGCGCACACGCTCGGCCGCGCGGTCGGCCGGCGGCGGCGCATAGAAATCGTCGCGCAGCAGCATGCCCGAGCTGGCGTGGATGTGGCTGGCGGGCAGGCCGGCGTCGCGCGCCTGCTGCAGCGCATGGGCCGAGCCGCAGACCACGTGCTGGTCCAGTCCCTTGTCGATCCAGAAGCGCGGCGGGTGGTCGGCCAGGTCGGTCAGCACGGTCGCGAAGGGCACGCCGGGCAGGGCCGAGGCCAGCGATTCGCGCAGGCCGCGGTTGAAGTTGGGGATCATCGACACCACCAGGTCGGGCTCGGTGGCCAGCCAGTGCTGCTGCAGCAGCCGCACGGTCGGCCCGTGCCACCAGCGGATCATGGCCTGCAGCAGCTTGAGCTCCTGCGCGAGCCCGGCGGTCCAGCCGCGCGCGATGCGCTTGTTGTAGTAGTCCTCGGGCTCCATGCCGGTCATGCGGCGGAACTTCTGCGTCGGGTCCAGCACCTCGCGCAGGTTCAGCAGGCGCACGGTCCAGGGCAGGCCCGCGCGCGCGATCGCGGCCCGCAGCGCCAGCGCCGAGGCGCGGTGGCCGCCGCCGGCATCGAGATAGACCAGGTCGACCGTGCGTGCGCCGGTCATGCCGACACCGGCTGCCGCTTGGGCGCGGCCCGGCGCGTGCGCGCGGCCACCGGCATGTGCTCGGCCCAGCGCAGGATCTCCAGCGTGCCGTCGGCCTGCTCGGCCAGGGCCGTGAGGCTCTCGACCCAGTCGCCGTCGTTGCAGTAGAGGATGCCGTCGATGTCGCGCATCTCGGCGTGGTGGATGTGGCCGCAGACCACGCCCTGCACGCCGCGTTTGCGCGCCTCGCGGGCCACCGCGTTCTCGAAGTCGCCCACGTAGCTGACCGCGCGCTTGACCTTGAGCTTGAGGTACTGCGACAGCGACCAGTAGGGCAGGCCCATGCGCGCGCGCAGCGAGTTGAGGTGGCGGTTGAGCCGCAGCGTGAATTCGTAGAGCGAGTCGCCCACGTGGGCCAGCCACTTGGCGCACTGGATCACGCCGTCGAACAGGTCGCCGTGCATCACCCACAGCGCGCGGCCGTCGGCGGTCTCGTGCACCCAGTCCTCCACCACCTCGATGCCGCCGAAGTCGTGGTTGACGTACTTGCGCGCGAACTCGTCGTGGTTGCCCGGCACGAAGATCACGCGCGTGCCCTTGCGCGCCTTGCGCAGCAGCTTCTGGATCACGTCGTTGTGCGCCTGCGGCCAGTACCACTGCCGCCGCAGCTGCCAGCCGTCGATGATGTCGCCGACCAGGTAGAGCGTCTCGCACTCGGTGTGCTTGAGGAAATCGAGCAGCGCATGCGCCTGGCAACCCGGCGTGCCCAGGTGCAGGTCGGAGATCCACAGCGTGCGGTAGCGCAGCGGCGGCCGCGTCGGTGGATCGTCGGCCGTCTCGAGAGAGGGGGCCGCGGTGTCGCGCCATGCGCGAAGGAAGGCATCGTCGCGTTGCATGGGACCGCAGCGTCGGCCCCGCGCATGTCCGCCGCGCGGCGGCGGCGTGAATTTTCAGTGACAGGGGTGGTGGATGTCGCTGCAGCGCTGCACTTCAACCGTCGAATGCACGATCTCCTCGTGCATCGAGAACTGCGCGCGCACCTCGTCGGCGCCGAGCGTGGGCGAATGCGTGACCACGCTGAGCGCGCAGGCGTAGGCGTTGCGACCCACGCGCCAGACGTGCAGGTCGGCCACGCGGGTGTGCGAGTCGGCCAGGCCCTGCTCGACGCCTTCGCGGATCTCGTCGACCACCGGGTGGTCCATCTCGCGGTCGAGCAGCACGCGGCCGGTCTGCAGCAGCAGGCTCTTGGCCCAGACCGCCACCAGCACCGCGCCGACGATGCCCATCACCGGGTCCAGCCAGGCCCAGCCGTAGAGCCAGCCGCCGACCAGGGCGGCGATGGCGAGCACCGAGGTGGCGGCGTCGGCCAGCACGTGCAGGTAGGCGGACTGCAGGTTGAGGTCCTGGCCATGGTCGTGTGCGTGGTCGTGCCCATGGCCGTGGCCATGGTGCTCGTCGTGCGCGTGGTGCGCGCCGCCCAGCAGCCGCGCGCAGACCAGGTTCACCAGCAGTCCGGCCACCGCAATGACGATGGCTTCGCGGTAATGGATCGGCTCGGGCGACCACAGCCGCTGCAGCGAGCCGATCACCATCAGCGCCGCGATGCCCAGCAGCAGCAGGGCGCTCGCGAAGCCCGCCAGCACCTCGATCTTCCAGGTGCCGAAGGCGAAGCGCGGATCGGCCGCATAGCGCCGCACCGCCGCATAGGCGAAGGCGCTGAGTCCCAGCGCGAAGGCATGCGAGCTCATGTGCCAGCCGTCGGCCAGCAGCGCCATCGAATTGAACCACCAGCCGGCCCCGATCTCCACCAGCATGGTGGCGGCGGTGATCCACATCACGAGGCGGGTGCTGCGCTCGGCCGCGTGGCTGTCGGTGTCGAAGCGATGGCTGTGCTGCCAGGCGCTCAGGTCATGGGTGTGCATGGGCGGGACTCCTTTGCGGCGCACTATGCCTGCAGCCGCTTGCCCGATACGCGAGAAGGGCCAGGGCGCCGTGGAACCGGCTTCGCCGGGCCACTGGCGTCGCCCCCTTGAGGGGGAAGGCGCAGCCACACGAAGTGGGCAAGCCTTCGGGGGTGGGCCTTTTCAGGCGCCGAACATGTCGCCGTCGCGGGTCGGCGGTGCCACCCCAAGGTGCCGGTACGCCGCCAGCGTGGCGATCCGCCCGCGCGGCGTGCGCTGCAGGTAGCCCTGCTGGATCAGGTAGGGCTCGATCACGTCCTCGATGGTGTCGCGCTCCTCGCCGATGCTGGCCGCGATGTTGTCCAGGCCGACCGGGCCGCCGTCGAAGCGGTGGATCACGGCCTCGAGCAGCTTGCGGTCCATCAGGTCGAAGCCCTGCGGGTCGACGTCGAGCATGGCCAGCGCCTTGTGCGCGATGTCCTCGGTGATACGGCCCTCGCCCTTGACCTGCGCGTAGTCGCGCACCCGGCGCAGCAGCCGGTTGGCGATGCGCGGCGTGCCGCGCGAACGGCGCGCGATCTCGAAGCCGCCGCTCGGGTCCATCGGCACCTTGAGCAGGCCGGCGCTGCGCGTGACGATGCGCGCCAGCTCCTCGGGCGTGTAGAACTCCAGCCGCGAGACGATGCCGAAGCGGTCGCGCAGCGGGTTGGTCAGCATGCCGGCGCGCGTGGTCGCGCCGACCAGCGTGAAGGGCTGCAGGTCGAGCTTGATGCTGCGCGCGGCCGGGCCCTCGCCGATCATGATGTCGATCTGGTAGTCCTCCAGCGCGGGGTA
>Ga0182008_10000108_pt1 | contig 63463 bp, 54 predicted proteins | sample Sormic07211129_1_FD_120482 | JGI IMG/M metagenome (GOLD analysis project Ga0182008, IMG submission 120482) | Rhizosphere microbial communities from Sorghum bicolor, Mead, Nebraska, USA - 072115-129_1 metaG | ecosystem: Host-associated > Plants > Roots > Rhizosphere | place: USA: Nebraska...
CCTTATTTCAAGGGCAAAAGAAGCAAAGGGAAAAGATGATGAAGGCTATCGTACTGAATTTATTAACCTGGCAGAAAGTGCAAAACTGCTTTCTAAAAACAATGACCTGGCTCTGAATGACAAATAGAAAAAGGAGGTAACTATGCGCAAAGTAGTTACCTCCTTTCAATTCTTCTAAACCAAACTAGTCCGGTATCCTGAAGAACTTCCTCACCTCTTCATAGTTATTTATATTAATATGCTTTGAAGCCAATGCCGTAGTGCCCCCTGGTATGATCACATATCTGTACTGCAACAAAGTAGACAAGGCTACACTATTTGAATTATCGGCAGTAAAGCGCGTAATAATGAAATGCCCTACCCTTGGCCAATAACTGATCGTATTCAGTTTTCCTCCAGCATAGCTGCTGTAAGGCAAGGTATAAACACCACCACCAAAGTTGAAATAAACCTGAAATACCGCATTATTCAGAAGTGCTGAAGTAATTGCTGGGGCTGCCAGATCAGCAGCTTTTAGAGCTGAATTGTCTGCGGTCGTGTCTCTGAAATTTGTAGCATAGAGCCATCCGGAATACATCACATTAGCTGTGCCGGCCGGACCCTGAAGTGAAACTGCCGGTCCCCATCCCGATGCAATTTTAGGTCCGTATAACAGATAATTGGTTTTATCAAGATAAAAATCGCCCAAGACACCTAGGGAAGCAGCCGGAAGCCCTGAACCACTTAATATTTTACTACCGGGTGTTCCTGCTGCTCCAGTAGCGCCAGTTCCACCAGTAGCGCCGGTAGCACCGGTAGCTCCAGTTGCGCCCGTACTTCCTCTGAGAGAAAAGCCTGCTCCCCATCCTGAAGCAGTTTTAGGTCCGTAAAGCAGGCTGGTAGAACTGTTCAGGTAATAATCACCAACAACACCCAGTGTGACATCAGGCGCCGTCGTTCCGCTGTAAATCACGCTTCCAGCTTTTCCATTAGGCCCGGTAGGACCAGCCGGGCCAATCGGGCCTTGCTGACCTGTTTGCCCAGCAGGCCCCTCAGGTCCTTGTGCACCGTCTTTACTACAAGACAAAGCAAATATTCCAATAGTTGCAAGGCCTATTAATAAGTAATTGATCTTTTTCATCTGCATATAATTTGATTTTCAATTGTGATGAAGCTATCAGATTTATTCTTACCACTTTGTGGTTTAAAAAATCATGATGGTTTCATAAGATTTAAATTTTAAATAGATTAAAGGTTTAATAATCAGATTCAAATCTCTCCATTCGCCCAAACATAGACACGAGTATTTCTACGCATTCTTGTGGCGTATTTCCACCTGATGTTGGTATTGGCAACAAGCCATTTTAGTATCCAAAAACTTTTTCTTACAGATCATGTTATTTCTTCGTGATCGTATAATTTGTTTTTATTAAAGGAGCCGTTATCATTTAGCGGCTCCCTTTTAAATCCAGTTTCATGAGAGAAGATCCTTTAAAGAAAATACTTATTGTAGATGATAATCGTGATATCGTTGAGATTACGACCATAATTCTTGATCTGGAAGGTTATAAAGTAGAAGGTATATTTAATGGCACTGAGGTATCCGACAAAATCAATAGTTTTCATCCGGAACTTATTTTGCTTGATGTGATGCTTGGAGATCGTGACGGTCGGGAAATCTGCCATGAAGTCAAAAGCAATCCACAAACTGCACATATAGGCGTTATCATGATCTCTGCCTCTCATGACCTCGGCAAGATGGATGAAAAGTACTGTAAACCAGACGGAATGATTTCAAAACCTTTTGATATTCAATTCCTGATCGAAGTCGTTAATAATTATTTCAAAAAATGAAAAGAGACATCTTTCAATGTCCCTTTTCAATAAAAAAACAAACGAATTACTCAGCAACACCTAAACTCAAGCTTTTAATTACAGGAGCAACAGATGTAAACCATTTCTGTTTTCATTTGTTAAGAGAGAAACAAAATCTTAAATCTATGAAAAAATTATTTTATTTATTATCCTTCTCTGCAGCTGCATTTGCGTTTCAGGGATGCGGAAACGGCAACCATGATGCCAAAGATACTGCCGACAGTTTAAACAAAGTAAAAGATACAACCTCAAACGCTGCAGTGACTGGTGGAATTGCAGTGGACAAATCAGATGCTGAATTCTCAACTAAAGCGGCAGCGGGAGGCATGGCAGAAGTGGAACTTGGAAAATTAGCCTTAAGCAAAAGCAGTAATGCTAAAATTAAAGAATTTGCGACCATGATGGTCAATGATCATGGTAAAGCGAATGAAGAACTGAAAGCGATTGCTAAAATGAAAAACATTACTTTACCCGGCACTTTAGATGCAGACCACCAGAAAAAAATGGACGATCTGAACAAGAAATCAGGTACTGATTTTGATAAAGAATATGTTCAGACGATGATAGATGGCCACAAATCCACACTTAAACTGATGCAAGACGAAGCTAAAGACGGAAAAGATGCAGATCTTAAGTCATTCGCCTCTAAAACAGCTCCTGTTGTTCAATCCCATCTGGATATGATCAATAAAATTTATGATGGTATGAAGTAAGAATATTTTGAAAATTTACTGAGGTTTAAATAGCCTCAGTAAATTTTCAAAATATTTTTGATACATGAAATAGTACAGAAAATTCGTTGCTACGATAAAAATCAATAAAACAGCTGCCACAGCATAGCAAGTATACACAATACCAGTGCTCCCATTTGCATGCTTATTCGATACGGCAATTGCTGTAAGCCCCCATATGGAAAAGGCATAACCAGCAAGTATCTTTTTCATAGAATGTATAGATTAAGGTATATTTTAATTTTCATCATTCACTGGTTTTTCTAACTGGTGATAGCGGGCAATATTCTTCATCATTCCTTTAAAAATAAAAGCATGAAAGGGCAAAACTGAATACCAGTACAATCTGCCCGGTATACCCAACGGCCGAAAAGTCGCAGTTTGTGTGAATATATTTTCCTTATCTATTTTAAATTCCAGCCAGGCTTCACCAGGCAACTTCATCTCAGCGTATAACAACAGGCGGCGATTTTGTCTATCAGCAAGAATCACCCGCCAAAAATCAATGACACTCCCCGCAGACAACCGGTCGGAATTTGTTCTGCCTCTTTGAAGGCCCACCCCACCAAATAGTTTATCTAAAAACCCCCGGATGTCCCAAAGCCAATCTGCATAATACCAGCCTGTTGCGCCTCCGATAGACCAGATATTTTGTAGTACTCTTTCAGGATCATTTACTTTCATTGAACGCATATCCTTAAAACAGCCTTCCTGAGGAACCTCAATCAATTTTTTAAACCTATCCGGATAAGCGTCATTGTTCATCGCATCCCGCCAGCTGGATATCACCTGATTTTGCTCAATTTTTCCGAATGCCAGTCTTATTGATTCTTCATAGGTCATGGTTTCAATACCCAGTTTTTCCTGCAACGGATTGGGTTTAGCTACCACATCAACCTTCATACTTTCCACTAAATTACATGCCAATGGATAAGATGTGGAAGTCACAAAATAAAGCCAATAGGAAGATAGTTTTGGGGTCATTACAGGAACAATAAAAATCCTGCGTTTAAGACCTCTAACTTTAGCAAACCTCAGCAGCATATTTTTATAGGTAATGACCTCCGGGCCGCCAATATCAAAAGCCTTATTTAAAGCATAATCTTTCATTAAAACTCCTTCAAGAAAACGCAGTACATCACGAATACCAATTGGCTGGCAACATGTATTAAGCCACTTTGGTGCAACCATTACAGGAAGCTTTTCTATAATATCCCTGATAATTTCAAAACTGGCACTCCCAGAGCCGACAATGATACCCGCTCGTAGAGTCGTTAGGGCATAACCATCCGACTTTAGCGCTTCTTCTACATTTAGACGGGAAAGTAAATGCTTAGACAGATTTTCACTGTTAACGATTCCACTTAAAAAAACAACTTGTTTTGCATTTGTCTGCTCTACAGAATGCTTAAAATTACTTGCAGTTAACAGTTCCGCCTGAGAAAAGTCATTTTTCCCCGATGACATAGAATGCATCAGGTAATAGGCCACATCTATATCTGCCGGTAAATGAGCAAGGCTTTCCTTTTTCAAAAAATCGACCTCAATTACTTCCAAATCAAATCCTGCAAACTTTTCTGCATCAAAGCGATTTTTATTCCGGACACAACAAACCACCTGATGTTTATGCTCCAGCAAAACCGGAAGCAGGCGCTGGGCAATATAACCGGTTGAACCCGTTAGCAATATTTTCATCAGAATATAATTTTATTTTAATGGTGATGAAGCTATCATGTGCCACCAAATTCTATTCATATCGGTTTGTGTATTGCTGCACATGATGGTTTCATTAGAATATAATTTTTTTTAATAAAGGGTTATCAAGCTGTCATTAAACATATTACAATACCGTCAATGTTTTGTTTTCTTTCTTAATCTCAAACATCGTTCAGGTATAGATAGTATATTAGTGCAAATATAAACTATATTAGTATATATTTGTATTTATATTTATACAACAATTGATTTAACACACCATAAGAATCAAGCTCCTGAATGCCAAATAATTTAAAACAAAAACCACTACAAATAGCCGTTATCGGTTCTGGATTTGCCGGAATAAGTGCTGCAGCCTATCTGGCAAAACGAGGTTACCATGTAGATGTTTATGAAAAAAACGCCGAAATTGGAGGCCGGGCACGTCAGCTCAAAACAGACAATGGTTACATTTTTGACATGGGGCCAAGTTGGTATTGGATGCCTGAAGTATTTGAAAAGTTCTTCAACGATTTTGGCTATAAGGCAGAAGAATTCTACGAACTACAATTACTCGACCCGGGTTTCAGTGTAGTTTTTGGTGCTGGCGACGTATTGAACATTCCTGCCAATTTTGAAAAACTATGTCAGTTATTTGAATCTATAGAAAGCGGAAGTACAGAAAACCTGGAGAAATTTTTAGCCGAAGCAGAATATAAATATAAAACAGGCATGGAGAAACTGGTCTATAAACCAGGGTTATCTATATTTGAATTTGCAGATAAGGACCTGATCAAAGGCCTGTTCAAACTGCAGGTATTTACTTCTTTCAGTTCACATGTAAGAAAACACTTCAAAGATCCCAGGCTTATTGCATTAATGGAATTCCCGGTATTGTTTCTTGGTGCTATGCCCGAAGATACACCGGCTTTATACAGCCTGATGAACTACGCTGGCCTGAAACTAGGCACCTGGTATCCAAAAGGTGGCTTCGGAAAAGTGATTCAGGCGATGAAAGCCGTTGCAGAAAAGCAAGGTGTTCAATTTCACACCAGTGCAGCTGTAACTGCACTGGAAGTACAAGGAAAACACATTGTAAAACTGAGTTCAGAAAAGGGTGCCAAAGCCTATGATGGTGTTATTGCGGCAGCCGATTACCATCACATAGAAGAAAAACTGCTCAGCCAGCCTCACAGGAATTATTCAGAGCAATACTGGCAAAACAGAGTCCTTGCTCCCTCCTGTCTCATCTTCTACCTTGGAGTCAATACAAAAGTAGATCGATTAAACCACCATACCCTTTTCTTTGACGAAGATTTAAAACAACATTCGCACGAAATATATAAAGATGCTCAATGGCCATCGAAACCCTTGTTCTATGTGTGCTGCCCAAGTATCTCCGATCCTACAGTTGCTCCAAAGGGCCACGAAAACCTGTTTATTTTAATGCCACTTGCACCAGATGTAAAAGATCCTGAAACGGTCCGGGAGCAGTATTTCCAATTGATCATGGCTAGGTTGGAAGCCTATACCGGAACTTCTATACGGGAACACCTCGATTATAAAAAGAGCTATTGTGTGAGTGATTTCATTGCAGATTATAACTCCTATAAAGGAAATGCTTACGGTTTGGCCAATACCTTGATGCAAACCGCAAATCTGAAACCTTCCTTAAAAAATAAAAAAGTAAGCAACCTGTTTTATGCCGGGCAACTTACCGTACCCGGCCCTGGTGTTCCACCATCAATAATTTCCGGAAATGTAGCAGCACAACAACTTATAAAATACCTAAATCAATAAATCATGAAAGAAATATTTGACAAGTTATCGGCACAATGCAGCGAAATGATCACCAAGCGTTACAGTACAAGCTTTTCATTAGGTATCTACTTTTTAAACGAAAGACTTCGCCAACCCATTTATTCTATTTATGGTTTTGTAAGACTGGCAGATGAAATTGTAGACAGCTTCCATAATTACAACAAAGCCATTTTACTTTCTAAATTTAAAAGAGACTGCTTTGAGGCTATAGAAGATGGCATCAGTCTAAATCCCGTGCTCAATGCCTTTCAGCAAGTTGTCAATACCTACCATATAGACAAAGAGCTTATAGAATTGTTTCTGCAAAGTATGGAAATGGATCTGCAGCAAGAACAATATACTCCTGAAAAGTACAATCAATACATCCTCGGTTCTGCCCAGGTCGTCGGATTGATGTGCCTGCAAGTCTTCACGGAGGGTAATAAGCAGCAATATGAAAAATTAAAAGATTCAGCAATGCAATTGGGTTCCGCCTTTCAGAAAGTAAATTTCCTCAGAGACGTAAATGCGGACTACTTTACTTTAAGCCGCACCTACTTTCCAAATGTGAACTTATCTTCATTTTCCAACAAGGAGAAAAAAATTATAGAGGAAGAAATAGAAGCCGAATTTCAGCATGCCCTAATCGGAATCAGGCAATTACCTGCCTCGTCGAGAAATGGCGTCTACCTTGCGTATGTCTATTACAAAAAGTTATTTAATAAAATTAAAAGCAGTACGGCAGAAAAAGTCATGTCAGGAAGGATCCGAATTTCCAATGCCCACAAATTTGGTTTGATGTTTGACTCCATCATCAGGTATAAAACAAACACCATATGAAAGGAACTACCTTTTTCCTGCTGCTGCTACTTGCAACAAAAATTTACGCAACAGAACCTGATATGAAAGAAGTAAAAACACTGTTTGAAGCTTCTGCCTATAGCAGATCTTCTGCAGACCGCCTGTCAAAACTACTCAGCAAAATAGATCACTCCTCTACGCCGCTGTTGATTTGCTACAAAGGAGTTGCTGAAATGATGCAGGCTAAATACGGATTCAACCCGATCAATAAATTCAGGAGGTTCAAAAGAGGGAAGAACTTAATAGAGGAAGCCGTAAAAAAGGATTCAGATAACCTGGAGATTCGTTTTCTTAGATTTGTTATTCAAACCAATCTTCCAGCTTTCCTCAACTATAATGAACATATTAAAGAGGATAAAACATATTTATTGAACAACATTCAAACCACTAAAGACAAAAAAATAAAGCAAGACCTGTTAAAATATTTGTCTTCTTCTAAATTGCATTAAAAATGAACAGCTGGATTACTTATTTACTCATTACAACAGGTACCTTTATTTTTATGGAGGGAGTTGCCTGGTTTGCACATAAATTTTTGATGCACGGATTGTTATGGGTTTTACACAAAGACCATCACCAGAAAAAACCACATTTCTTTGAAAAAAATGACGCCTTCTTTTTAATCTTTGCCACCCCAAGTATTCTATTGTTTTTCTTCGGAGCCAAGGCAGGATTCAACTGGATGTTCTATATGGGACTGGGCATACTTCTATACGGCATAGCTTATTTTATCATACATGATATCGTAATCCACCAACGCTTCAAATGGTTTTCAAGAAGCAATAACAGATATATTAAAACCATTAAAAGGGCACATAAAATGCATCATAAGCACCTGGACAGACACCATGGAGAGTCCTTCGGGATGTTATTTGCTGCAAGAAAATACTGGCAGCAGCGTCAAAAATAATGAATATGGAACACTTTGATTATATTATTGCAGGTGGAGGGTGTTCAGGTAGAAGTTTAGCTGTCCGCCTGTTGCCTTACCTCAAGGCGACCAATAAACAAGTATTGCTTGTAGACAATATTGCTAAAAAAGCCAATGATAAAACATGGTGTTTCTGGGAAGAAAAACCGGATCTGTTCGAGCCAGTAGTATGCAGAAAATGGAAGCATTTATCTTTTTCCAGCTCCTTTACCCACCAGGAATCCAACATATACCCTTACCAGTACAAGATGATCCGTTCAGCAGATTTCTATACCTATACAGACAAAATATTAGCAAAGAATCATCACATCACCATGTTAACAGGAACGGTAGAAAACCTATATACAGAAAATGAACTGGCCTGTGCAGTCATCGATGGAAAGAAATACAGTTCCGATTATATATTCTCCAGCATTCCACAGATTCAAATAAAAAAACCAGAACGTTATCAATACCTCTTACAGCACTTCCTGGGCTGGATTATAGAAACACGAGATACAGTTTTCGATGCTGAACGTGCCACTCTGATGGATTTTAAAACATCCCAGCAAGCGGGCCCCTCATTCGTCTATGTACTGCCCCTCACTTCCAGACGCGCTTTAATAGAATATACGGTTTTTTCTGAACAACCATTAGCGGGAAGAGATTATATTGACGCCTTAAAAGACTATATAACGCAACAACTACAGTGTAATGATTACACCATTGAAGAGCAGGAATACGGGATAATTCCTATGTCTGATCATCCTATCCAAGGCCAAAAAGGGCGTATTATTTATCTCGGCACTGCCGGGGGATTTACAAAAGGCTCTACCGGCTATACTTTTCGCTTTATACAAAAACACACCGCTGCGATCGTTGAACAACTCCTAAAATCCGGGACGCCGAATATTCCCCCTATATTTCCAAAACGATTCAGGACCTATGACGCTACACTTCTGCATTTACTGGCCAGCAACCGTGTTTCCGGTGAAGAAATCTTCTCTACAATGTTCCAGAAAAACAACACAACACAAATCTTAAAATTTCTGGATAATGAAACCACTCTAACCGAAGAACTCCATATTTTTAAAACCCTAAATAAAAAGGAGTTTGCGCGCGCCTTACTGAATCGAACCTTAAAACCTTTTAGAATCTAAATCAAATTATTTACTATTACACCAAAAATCCACCAAATCATGTTATACGACTTAATTAATGAACTGGTTACCCTGGTAAAAACCTATGAAAAGGAATCCGTTCATACTACACATGATCTCCATACCTTCCGGCAGTGGTTCAATCAGCATGCTAAAAACAGTGAATCAGTTCCGGAACCCGAATGGGAAGGAAAATCGAAAGGCCGTACTGCAGATAGTGTGATCAATACTTCGCTGGTACATCTGTACAGGTATGCCAAGCTGCATGCAAAAACAGCTATAGCCGATACTTCCTTTTCAACGCCCGACGATTTTATTTATTTAATCAGCCTGGTTTCATTTGGAAGTATGACCAAAACTTCGCTTATCAAACTAAACATCCATGAAAAATCTGCGGGAATACAAATCATTAACAGACTGATCAAAAATGGATTGGTGGAACAACATGCTTTAGAGAGCGACAAACGGAACAAAATGATCCATATCACGCAGAAAGGAAAGCAACTCCTGGACCAAAGCATGCAAAATATTAGAAAAGCCTCCAGCAGCGTTACAGAACCCCTATCCTACAGCGAAAAAATGACCCTGATCAGTATACTTTTAAAACTTGAAAAATTTCATCAGACCGAATCAAACGGCGCATTTTAGTTAAAATCTTTTTCGAGAATATCATTCGTGCAATGTTCTGCCCCAGATATAAAGCTGTATATACTTCCATCCCCATTAAAAGAGGAGAAATATCAGCAAAGAAAGGATTTTTGTTATGCTCCCAATGATCGACACCTGCAACAGGTATTTTAGATTTTGTTCCTACAGAACATCCCCACCCGTTAAAGTTTTGAATAAATCTAATTTACATCAATAACCTCTGGTCCTGCTCAGAAAATTTCTATTTTGATTAGTGATAAAGATCATCATTTTCAATGATGCCTTGCATTTAAACGCCCAGCCTTTACCAATACCTTTGTTTTGAATGGTTAAGTCTATCTTAACTGTCATTCATTTTATCATTAAAACAATAAATAATGAAATCAATCACCGCAAAATTCGACAAAATTTTAAACGCATCATCAAACGGTGGAAATGTGGATCACGAACCCGATTCAAGTAAAGAACAACAGCGCAATACCCCTCAAAAATCTATGCCGTTTTCGGATCAGATTGGAAATTATCAGCGTAATATAGGGATTCCTTTAAAATCTTATAAAGACAGTAAAGTTTATATCATAGGAAGTGGTATCGCTGGAATGGCTACAGCCTATTATTTCATTCGCGACGGACATATCCCGGCTAAAAACATCATATTCTTAGAGCAATTGCACATCGATGGAGGATCCCTGGACGGAGCTGGTAATCCAAAAGACGGTTATATTATCCGCGGTGGACGGGAAATGGATATGACCTATGAAAACCTTTGGGACATATTTCAGGACATTCCGGCTCTGGAATTGCCTGCACCCTATACCGTGTTGGATGAATACCGTCTGGTGAATGATAACGACTCTAATTATTCCAAAGCACGTCTTATCCATAATAAAGGAGAAATCAAAGACTTCAGCAAATTTGGTCTGAACAAATTAGACCAGCTGGCCATCGTTAAACTCTTGTTGAAGAAAAAGGAAGAACTCGACGATTTGACCATTGAAGACTATTTTAGCGAGTCTTTTTTAAGCAGCAATTTCTGGACCTTCTGGCGTACCATGTTTGCCTTCGAAAACTGGCACAGCCTGCTCGAACTAAAGCTGTATATGCACCGCTTTCTCCATGCTATTGATGGGCTGAATGACCTTTCCTCACTGGTATTCCCAAAATACAATCAATACGATACCTTTGTAACACCCTTACGCAATTATCTTAAAGAAAAAGGCGTGAGCATTCAGCTCAACACCCTCATTAATGATCTGGACATCCACATCAATACAGAAGGAAAAGTGGTAGAGGGTATCATCACAGAAAAGGACGGTAAAGAAGTGAAGATACCGCTGGGAAAAGAAGATTTTGTAATCGTAACAACCGGATCTATGACCGAAGACACTTTCTACGGCGATAACAAAACAGCTCCTATCATAGAAATTGACAACAGCACAAGCGGTAAAAGCGGCGGCTGGAAACTATGGAAAAACCTTGCAGCTAAATCGGCTGTTTTCGGCAAGCCAGAAAAATTCTGCAGTAACATCGAAAAATCGTCGTGGGAATCCGTCACTTTAACCTGCAGACCTTCCGCACTGGTAAACAAACTAAAAGAATATTGTGTCAATGATCCTTATTCTGGAAAAACAGCTACGGGGGGAATTATTACCATTACAGATTCAAACTGGTTAATGAGCTTTACCTGTAACAGGCAGCCTCATTTTCCAGAACAGCCAGATGATATCCTGGTTCTTTGGGTGTATGCACTATTCATGGACAAAGAAGGTAATTATATCAAAAAGCCAATGCCTAAGTGTACAGGAGATGAGATCCTTGCCGAGTTGTGTTACCATACAGGTATCATTGATCAACTGGATAATGTAATTAAAAACACCATTGTGCGTACAGCTTTTATGCCTTACATTACTTCGATGTTCATGCCAAGGGCTAAAGGTGACCGCCCAAGGGTTGTTCCCGAAGGCTGCAAAAATCTGGGCTTGATCGGGCAGTTCGTAGAAACCAACAATGATGTGGTGTTTACTATGGAAAGTTCGGTCAGAACAGCAAGGATTGCCGTTTATGAGCTGTTAAACCTGAATAAACAAGTACCTGACATCAACCCTCTTCAATACGATATCCGTCATTTGCTTAAAGCAGCGAAAACACTAAATGACAATGAATCTTTTTTAGGCGAAGGCATATTGCGTAAGGTATTGAAAGGCACCTATTTTGAGCATATTTTACCAGCAGGGCCGGAAGATGCAGAAGAACACGAGTCCTTTTTAGCAGAACAGGTAAACAGATTTAAAGACTGGATAAAAGGAATAAAAGGTTAGGTGCCTTATAGATATGCTTAATTTTCAATCTGAACTAAGTCATATCAACTTGAGGTCTGAGTGGGGTTTTGTTGGGATAAGGGTATCCTTTATCCCAACAAAACCCCACTCAGATATGCACCAGATCAGATATACCCCTATAGAAGACGGCTAAAAAGAATTCCCATCATTTCTCTGCAGCTATTCAAAATGGACTTCATCGCATATAGTATTCGGTTTGCCCATAACTAATATTCCCGGTGCCTGGATCAGGAAACACCGCTACCTCGGTGAAGTGTTTTACAAATGGATTATGCAAAAGAGCAGGATCTAATGAATGGCTATAAAACAATAAATGAAGACTATGTTTAGCAAGTTCTCAAAATCAGATTCCTAAAAATTTGAAAGGTTCTGCCGCTTTAAATTCTGAATTTGTCAGGCCATTAAGCGAAATGCTCTGTTTCAAATTCAATTTCATAGATTTTGAACCCTCATTTAAATCAAATTTACTTAAATCTACCCAAAAGGTACCTGGGATTAGAACATTTTCAAAATAATAGACCTTATTTTTTTGATCTGCCACAGACCTCCATCGGGTTGAAGAAATGTTAGGCTCCGTTTCTGAACTAATACCAAAAGGTACGGAACAATTTCTGATGACGCTAAATACACTGGCAACCGCAATTCTGGTATCATCAGTTTGGGGAATGGCATTAATGTAATAAGAAGCCCTCACAAAACGATCGGCTGCACGATTGGTGCCTGGCAGCATGATTGTTCCGGGAATACCAGACCAATAATTATTTAAAGCAAGCTGCTCACCAAATATTGGAGAGTTTGTCATCACGGTATAAGAAGCATCGTGATGAATTACTAGCTTTCCATTGATATACTCAAATATTGCATTATCACCAGAAGCATCGGAAATGGATAAATGGAGTGTCGTGAATTTTTTAGTGCCGGGGATATAGTCACTGACGATAACGAAAGATTCATCTTTTAGCGCCGTTACAGCTTCATTTACAGTTGCGAAATTATCTAATACATACTGTGCCCATGCTGAAATAGTAATGCCTTTCTTTTTACCATTAGGTTCAAATTTTGGATAACTGGACTCTACCAACCACAACACATTGGCTACTAAGCCCTTCTCATTTAAACCATCTACAGTTGCAATATCCCAGGCGCTGGAAATTACACTGCCATACTTGGAAGTCCATTTTAAAGACTGTGGACCTACTTCACCATTTCTGGCGATTCCTCTGGGAAATACCCATAGATTAGCAGAAATTTCATCTTTCCAATCCATACTGCGGGCAGTGATCACTGTTCCATTGGGGCCTTTATACACTACTCGTGTACAGGCTATAGATTCCTTTTGACCCAAAAGAAATGCTACAAAAACAAAAGAGAAAAAATACTTCATATTGATAGATGTTTAATTAATATTTAACACTACTATTATTTAGTAATTGACCATCAAAAAATAAAAAAGCTTATAAGAGCAGTTTTTTTCAAATAAAATATAATTGATTCATTTTATTCCAAGTGCACTGTATTGCACCACTTCTTATAAAATTAAGAAAACAAATCTTATAATCAACTTTTTTAGAACTCATGTTGCTATTAAAAATACAATGCCGTTTGCCCGAATTCGAGTCGAAGACAATATATTTTGTTTATTTTTTAAAAAAATAAACTAAACAACATTAAAAGTAGTTATATCATAAAAGGGCTTCATACCCCTTCGGTGTACTAACACAAGGCTATCCTTGGGAGGGGATAGCCTGTTTTTAATTTAGCTTATATTCTGGTCGAATAAGTTGGAATTACCCGAATATTAAGCATGATTAAAAAAAAGGAAAATTATCCTTTCAAAAATCGAATCTGATGATTATTTTTAAGTTCTCAGCCAAATGAAATTATGAAGAGGGGGATTTACGCCGTATTTAGCCTTATGGCAATTACAGTAATATATATTACAAAAACAGAACTACAAAACACTACTTTAACCTGCTTAATTGGTGCAACGATATGTGCTTTGGCTATTTGCATATATTTGGTTAAGTCTAGAAAAGCAGCTCAACGACGTTATCGTGAACAGATTTTTCAGAATCATATGCGCATGACCTTGAAAAATCATTGGCACTAATAACTTAGTGAGTTTAAAGAGCATCCATAACTTTCAGAAATGCTTAGCACATTGCGTTCAAGGTTAATTTTAAGTCCGCGCGTATTTCTTTTTATATTCCATTGGGGATAACCCCGTAATGCGCTTAAATATGGTACGGAAGGCTTTCAGATCATTATAACCGGCATCTTCCATGATAAAGGGCAGGTCCTTATGGTTCATTTCGATCGCCTTTTTGGCCGCTTCTATCCTTACACGTTGCAAGTATTCAAACGGCGTGTTATTGGTAGCGGCTTTAAACCTTCGAATGAAGTTACGCTGTCCCATGTTGATCAGGTTGCTTACCTCATCCATCGCTATTTCGCATTTATAGTTTTGCTCAATATATTCCTGCGCTTTTAATATCGCCTTATCGTCATGTTGATGCTGCCCGATAAATACGGCAAAGTGGGCTTGACTGGTACGGTCCATTTCAATGGCATACATTTTACTGACCCAAAGTGCGGCTTCCCGTCCACTAAACTTTTCAATCACGTACAAAACCAGCTTTAGTGAAGAGAATGCACCACCGCTGGTGTAAATCCCATCCTGATCGGTGATCACCAGATCCGGTTTCATCCGGATACCAGGATAGCGACTTTGTATATCATTCGCAGCTGCCCAATGCGAGGTAACCTCTTTTCCCTCCAGCAAGCCCGCCTCGGCTAAAAAGTAGCTGCCTACGCAAAGACTGGCAATTTCGCTTCCAGTTGCATGTCTATCCTTCAACCAGTTAATAGCTGCCTTGTTCTGCACAATTACAGGCGCCATATTGTCTACACTAAACGATGGAACAATGATCAGGTCGGGATGGCCCGCACGCTCGAGGCTTTTGTGATCTATCTCCTGGTTTGGAAATATAAGATGAATATTATCTGCTGACTGACCTACTGTTTCCATGCAAAATGCCATAGGCTGTCCTGTAAGTTTCATATACTTGTTGGCGCCAGTAAGCAAATCAATAACCCCGGTAACGGAAGAGGGTACAACTTGATCAAATACGAGCAGCGATACTGTTTTCATAGAATGGGCAGGTATGATTATGAAGCAATTTATAGATTTTAATTGTCATAATTACACCCGCAACTTGTCAATTGTACAAGTTTAACGAGGCTGTAATTCTTCGGAGATTTGTTATCAACAACAAATAAATTATTAATTCCCCTTTATGGGACTAAATTCAAAAATTATGACAAAGCAAATTTGGGGTAATTTACCCGTTAACGATGTTAACCAAACTATTCAATTTTACACTAAACTGGGTTTTAAAGTAAATGAGAACCACTTCAATGGCGATCATATTGCTAGTATTACAGTTGGCGAGGCCAATTTTGTTATCTGCTTCTTTCCTAAGGCACCATTTAAAGTAGCCTTGAACGGCGAAGTTGCCGATACCGCACAAGGTAACGAAGTAATGTTCAGCCTTTCGGCCGAAATGAAGTCGGAGGTTGATGAATGGGCTGTAAAAGTAAAAGACATAGGCGGTACTGTTTTTTCTGAACCACAAGCCTTTAATGGGATGTATGGCTGCGGCTTTGCAGATCCCGACGGGCATAAATTCAACGTGCTTTTTATGGGCTGACATCAGTTACAGCATCTCAAACGAAGAGTTTGTTGCACTGAAACAGTTGCAGAGTTTTGCCAGGTGGTGAGCAGTGCCAGATTGCTTTCCATCTTGCTTAATAACTTGATCACCAGGTAAACTTAATCAGCTTTCTCTCTCCCCTCATCACTAAGAGAATCATATCCCTGCGTCCCGGTATTATCCAAACCATCCCTGGGACCGTCTGGTAAAGAAAGATTAACAACTTTTTTAGCCATGACTATTAAATTTATTTGTAAGCTAACAAAAGTCACAGCTCAAAGTTTTAACAAATACCAGGAGCAATTGAAAGATAAGTATTTATAAAAAAAATAGTTCTTTACAGATCTGTAAACTTGCCGAAGTTGGTTTACAGCATTTTTGTTAAAAAATGTTAAATCCATTTGAAAATTTTATTTTCTTTTTTTGATTTGCTCCGTCAAATTAAAACATAACCAGGCATTTTTTTTAGGCTATTATTATTAAAATTCTAGTGTTTAGATCATGTTAAAAAAATTCTCACTTACTCATTTTTGTGCGAGGTTAAGCTTTTTATCATTTCTCTTGTTCCTTTTTAAAGCCCCCCTTGCACTCTATGCCCAAAACCCTGTTGCCAGTATTGACGGTCATTCTGGCTTTACCGCAAAATTGATCAATATTGAGGCCGCAACGAATGAAACCTTTCGTTACAATACGACCTTACATAATGGATCTGCTAAACCGGCCATCTTTGAATTCAAAACCAGTCTGCCTGCTGGCTGGATGATCAGTTACAAGATCGATGGCAGTCAGGTTACCTCCATCAATATGACCGCGGGAAGCACTCGTGATATATCTATAGAAGTCAATGCTACTGCAAACACCGCCCCGGGGAAATACACGGTACCCGTAAAGGCCATCGCAAATAAAGATACATTATCTCTAAACCTGGAAGCCGTAGTTAAAGGGTCCTATGGCCTAACTTTAACCACACCTACGGGAAAACTGAGCGAGGAACTGACCTCGGGGGGCCATAAGGAAATCCATCTGGAGATAAAAAACTCTGGTACTTTACCATTAAAAGACATTGAACTCTCCTCCCAATTGCCTACCAATTGGGAAGCTACTTTCGAGCCATCGAAAGTTACCCAATTGGAACCGGGCAAAACACAGGCCGTAACAGCGAGCCTCAAAGTTCCCGATAAAACAATCGCCGGAGATTATGCAGCCACTTTTACCGCTACAAACAGCAATGGAAATTCTCAGGCTGCTTTCCGGATGGTGGTCACAACTTCGTGGATTTCTGGATGGATTGGGATATTGGTTATCCTAATGGCCGTTTCGCTGGTGTATTATCTGATCCGCAAGTACGGTAGAAGATAGAAAAATGAAAGATCCTATTATACAACTCAGGGACCTGACTAAGCGTTATGGGTCCCAAAGAGCCGTAGACAACCTCAACCTGGATATAAATAAGGGTGAGATCTTCGGATTACTGGGACCTAACGGAGCGGGTAAAACGACTACCATATTAATGATGCTGGGGCTTACCGATCCAACAAATGGTTCTGCATTTGTCTGTGGTTATAATGCAACAAGTGACCCCATTTCTGTAAAGAGAAAGGTGGGCTATATGCCAGATAGTCTGGGCTTTTATGATCACATGACTGCACTGGAAAATCTGGTTTACATTGCGAGATTGAATGGACTATCTGAAAATGAAAGCCGTAAACGTGCCTTAGAAATGATGGACATTGTTGGGCTTTCTTCAGCTATGCATAAGAAAACATCAACCTTTTCCCGCGGTATGAAGCAGCGCCTGGGCCTGGCCGATGTATTGATTAAGCAGCCCGATGTGATCATACTGGATGAGCCGACACTAGGTATAGATCCTAGCGGCGTCAGGGAATTTCTGATGTTGATAAAACGCTTAAGCAAAGAACAGGGATTAACAGTACTGCTTTCTTCTCATCATTTACACCATGTGCAACAAGTCTGCGATCGGGTAGGAATTTTTGTGAAGGGCAAGTTATTAGCCCAGGGTAACATTGATACGCTATCGGGCGATTTGTTTGGTCATGAAGGTCATGTCGTATCCATTAGCTTGGCTGAACCTATTTCCGATCCCTGGTTGCCGGAACAGGAACTGGCACAATGGGAAACAATTAAAAACATCAGTACAAATCAAAAGACAGTAGAATTTGAATGCACACAGAATATCACGCCCACTCTGGTTCGCTTCCTGGTTGAAAAGGGATATGATATCATGGGTGTACTCCAAAAAAACTATGGTTTGGATGACATTTACCAAAAATATTTTGAGGACAAAAATTGAGAAAAATATGGCATCAAAAAAATCCCAGGGAGTAAGTCCTTTCCGTGTAATGGTCCGCAAGGAAATGGCAGATCATATCCGCAGCTGGCGCTTCATCGTACTGATGGGACTGATTATACTCACATTTGTAGCTTCGATGTATGTCTCTTTAAGCAATATCCGGGCAGCTATCGGAAATGCCAACGATCCGGACCATACGTTTTTATATCTTAAATTGCTCACCACAACTGACAATTCCATCCCACCATTTCATGTTTTTCTGAGCTTTTTAGCACCATTATTAGGCATTAGTCTTGGATTCGACGCGGTTAATGCCGAGCAAAACAGCGGCACACTTACAAGGCTGATGGCACAGCCTATTTATAGGGACAATTTATTATTGGCCAAGTTTGTAAGTGCCCTGATTATGGTTGGTGCCCTGTTTGTAGTCTTAACCTTGCTAATGATAGGAGGCGGATTGATTTTAACTGGCGTAAGGATGGAACCCCAGGAATTGTTAAGGATACTTGGTTTCGTCATGATCAGTGTAACCTATGTTGGCTTTTGGTTGAGTTTGTCCATCGTGCTATCAATCAAATTTAAGCAGGCAGCAACTTCGGCTCTTACTGCAATAGGCATATGGCTATTTTTCACCGTTTTTTACCAGATCATTGTTAACCTGATCATCAGGTCCTTTTTACCCGATCCCAGTTTTTTGACGCAGGATCAAATTCAGTTTTACAATGAATTTATTCTGGATCTGCTGCGCGTTGCGCCCAATCAACTTTATACCGATGCGACTACGACCCTGCTGATGCCCTCGGTTAGAAGTCTTGGACCAATGACAATGCAACAAATGGCCGGAGCAATACCAGCCCCACTACCCTTCAGGGAGAGTTTAATGATCGTATGGCCACAGGTAAGCGGTTTGATAGGGGCAACTGTAGCTTGCTTTGCACTTTCCTACTATTTATTTATGCGCCGGGAGATTCGAAGTTAAATGTTTCATCTTACAACAAAGTCACTAATTCCGCTATCCTATTGGAAATCCCTACTTCATTATCATACCAGGCAACGACCTTCACCATTTTACCAATAGTTTTGGTGAGGCTACCATCTACAATGGAGGAGTGCGTGTTGCCTAGAATATCTGAAGATACTAAAGGTTCTTCTGTGTATTCCAGAATTCCTTTAAAGGAATTCTCAGCATAAGATTTAAACAAATTGTTCAGTTCATCAACAGAAACCTCTTTCTTCAGATTAATAGACAAATCTACAATGGAAGCATCAATTACCGGAACACGATACGAATAACCATCCATTTTGCCTTTTAAATTAGGCAATACATCGCCTATGGCTTTGGCTGCACCTGTGGTCGTTGGAATAATGGAATAAGACGCTGCGCGTGCCCTTCGCAGATCTTTATGAGGTGCATCCTGCAAATTTTGATCGGCAGTAAATGCATGTACTGTGATCATATATCCGGATTCAATTCCAAATTCTTTATCCAATATGGCTAATACCGGAGCGATACTTCCCGTTGTACAGGATGCTGTCGAATAAATTAAATCCTGCCCTATAAGACCGTTGTTAACTCCATGTACAATAGTCTTCACACCACCTGTAGCGGGTGCAGTAATCAGCACTTTCTTTGCTCCTGCATGAATATGTGAACCTGCAGAGGTTTTATCTGTAAATCGCCCTGTAGATTCTATAACAACATCGATAGCCAATTCTGCCCATGGAAGTTTTCCGGGATCCCTTTCACTTAACAGGAGAATTCTTTTGCCGTTTACAATCATTGTATCTCCATCTATAGCAATTTCCCCGGGAAAGCGTCCGTGAGCAGTGTCATATTTAAGCAAATGTGCCAGTGTTTGGATATCTGTCAAATCATTTATGGCAACTATTTCTATTTCAGTTTTATTTTGTAAAGCCCTAAGGGTCATCCTGCCAATACGACCAAATCCATTAATTGCAATCTTCATCTTATTTTTAATTAATTAGTACTTTGTAAATCAGGTTGAATTATTTCGTTCATGCCTGGTATTTTGAGTGATGTTCTGAATGCCCGGCGATAATCAGAAGGAGTAGTCATTAAATGCCTAAGGAATGTTCGCCTCATGGAGACCAGTCCTCCCAGCCCACATTTTTCAGCGATGATTTCCAGTGGCATGTCGGTATCTTCCAGATATTTTCTTGCCGTTTCAACTCTTAATTTTTCTATAAACTTAGCGGGTGATAAACCTGTTTGCTTGTGAAACACACGTGTAAAATTCCTTGGGCTCATATTCAAATGGTCGGCAATCCGGACTACATCCAAAGATTGATCAAGGTTTTTGATGACCCAATCATGCAGTTTTTTTGCAATATTTGAATTCTCATAAACCGGCAACAGATTAGCAAACTGCACCTGAAAGCCAGGCCTGGACAGATAAAAAACTAACCTCCGTGCAACCTGAATGGCGATGTCTTTTCCGTAGTCTTCCTCCAGCAATGCAAGCGCAAGGTCAATTCCGGAAGATACTCCTCCTGAAGTGTATATATTTCCATCAGTTGTGTAAAAGGCATTACTGTTTACCTCAACAAGCGGATATTCTTTTTTTAACCTTTCGCTCAGTTGCCAGTGTGTCGTTGCCTTTTTTCCATTTAGCAACCCCGCTTCCGCCAATGCAAATGCGCCTCCGCAAACTGATCCGATCCTGCGTGTGTTATTCTCATTGATGACTGATAACCATTTGCAAAAATCAGTATATTCTGATTTTTGCAATGTTTGAAAGTCATTTCCCGCAACGATTAAAGTATCAATAGGCGTCGTGATTTCCATTGCACTGTATTGACAAATAATTTCTATACCGGCTGAAGTGGTCAATTTTTTATGGAGCGTAGGTGATGCAATTAAAACATCATAACCTGCTTTCGAGCCAGCAAAACTTAAACACTTATTGGCATTTGTAAAAACGTCAGCAGGACCTGCGAAATCGAGCAGCATATTGCCCGCCATTGCGACAATCACAACCTGTTTTCTCTGCTGATCATTGTCAATCAAACTTTTATCCTTTTGCATAAGACAAATTTATATTCTAATTCATCCGTCTCAAAGGACATATTTTATACAATTTAAGCCAAATCATCCCGGTCTCCCACCTCCCTCTGCAATTTGCTAAGGAAAATAGACTCCATAAAAAGCTACAACTCTAAAATAACGCAAAACATTCTTGTAAACTATTGGTTATAAACTTATAGCCATTTATGTTATAATACTTCTATTATGAAACAGCCACAGATACAGTACGAATTTATCAACTATCAGACTGGAAATGTAATAGGCTATCTAACATTGCCAGCTCATATGGATAAAGACAAGCAAATTGCAGAACTCAAAAAGAAACAATACGAACTAGCAACCACCAATAAGCTATACCTGGAATTGGTACAATGGCATAAAAAAGTCTGAGGTCACGCCAATAATCTTTTAACAATGGCCGCCGAGGCTGCTTCACTGAAATCCAGCCCCGAGTAGTCCGGATTATAACCACCTATGTAAGGCACTGCCATGATGTAAATACGATTGTTAAATGCACCATAGGCATCCACTACCTGAAAATAGTCATTGATGGCAACACCGGAAACCTTTAAATAATAATCTCCCTGTAGATCCTGTCTGACATCCATTCCTTCCTCCATCGCCTTTTGTCCCTCGATCGCCGAACGGAATTTAAGCATTGCAGGACTCACAGTTCCCTTGTCCAGCAAGCTTTTAAAAGGAAAATCTTCAAAAGCCATCTGAGGTTGCCCCACACAATCTACATAGGTATTAAAATAAACGGACAGTTTTTTACCAGTTTCATCTGTATAGTTGTAAGTAGCTCCTCCTCCATCCTCTGCTTTTACCTCGCCATCATCGCCCACAGAAATCAAATCAAGCACTCCCGCCTGGTGCATAGCCATGAGTTCTTCACTTGAACTTTGCGGGATATAGGCAATAACAATGGAAATCAGTGGTGCAAGCGTTTTTTGAAGACGTTGCATATCTTCTGCAGATAAATGCTTTGCCGGGTAGTTTAAAGCAAAACTCAATACGCCGAGCATCTCTTTCCAGTACACAGATTCTTTCCGCCTGATCGACTTCTCTGCCTCAGCATATTCTGCCTTCAGCAATTGAAAAGGATCCAGCCTTTCACGGAGATCCATCATTGCTGATACAAATTCCTCGAGGCTCATCTCTTTAATCTGTTGATAAAAGTCAGGTTGTTTTTCTTTTATGGGTAGCTTAAAATCATGTTCGAATACATAATCTAAGGACAAGAAGCCTTCATTTTCCGCAATGTGCCTGGCAATTTCTTCTTTACTCAACAACTCATCATTAGATAAATGAGAATCTTCTAAATGAAACCTGACTGCGGGTAGCATTCCGTTCCGGGTATGTAATACCAGTTTAAAATTAGGGCTGTGCTCGTGTAACCGATAAAAGAGGTATCCTTCTGGATGTTTGTTAAAAGTTCCGTTATGACGTGCAAGTGTTCTTATGGCGTCAACAGCTGTTAAGGATGATCCTTTGATCGCAACAGGATGGTCCAGCTTTAAGCCTAGCTTAGCGGGTGGATAAGGAGAATCAAAATAGCCCGGAACTTTTCCTTCATATCGTTGTGGCCAGTGATGACCTGTACAGATGATGACCTGATCAAATTCAAGTTTCTCCCCGCCATTGATTTCTATCACGACCATTTCCTGTTCGGGATAATCGGCTATATCGGTTGCCTCGGTATTGTAATAGATCTGGTATTCCACCCCATTCTCCCGTGCCCGTTTCTGCAACAGGTCAAACTGGGCCGTCAGATACTGACCAAAAAGCAGCCTTGGCAGTACTTTATATTCGTTGAAACGTGCAGGGTCGATATGAAACTTATCCAGGGTATCTTTAGGTACAGAATTGATCCAATCGGCCAGAGAGGTAACCAACATAGGAATTTCATTACTTGATACATTGGTGATGTGTTCATCATTAGCGCCCTCTGCGCTATAGGGCATACCCGCTCCAAGTTTATTTTTCCGCTCAAATATCTTAATATTGATATCCGTTCTGCCGGATTCAATCAATCGTTTGAACATGAATAAGCCACTTGGGCCGCCGCCAAGAATGGCGATATGTTTTATATTTTTCACAAGCTTACAGAAAGAATGTAGGAGGAACAACGATGGAGCGCAAATGTTTTAAGCTCCGCTTCAGATTGAAAAGATAATCCGTTCCTCTTAACCGAACAATTCCAATTTTGAGATGTTCTTATGATCATGGATCACATCACATCAGCTTTAATTCATGCCTCAAGGACAGGCGATTTGCCATTACTGCAAGAAATAATTGAATTGAACACCAAGCTCGAGGTCAGGGATGATAAAGGCTATACACCTTTGATTATCGCTTGTTATAATCATCAAATAGAAGCTGCCCGGCTACTGCTTCAATCAGGAGCAGATGTTAACGGCACCGAATTGTTAGACTCTACACCTGATGCTTTTGCTAAGACAATTGCGCAGCATCGTTTCTGGCAAAGGGAGAAAAAAGATAAAGTTCCGGCCTGATCTATTACAAATACGGCTCACCTTTTGGTAGGCCGTATTTGTATTTATTGATCTATATTCAGACTGAACCAAAACGTTGAACCAATTCCTTCCTGACTTTCAACTTCAATTTTACTGTTGTGAAAACGTAATATTTCTGAAGCCAGATAAAGGCCTATGCCGAATCCGGAGACTGTTTTTACTTTATCGTTATTCACTCTATAAAATCGCTCGAATAATCTTTTCTGATCTGCAGGGCTAATGCCAACTCCTTCATCTTTAACAGAAATCTTAATGTTATCGTTCTGCTTTTCACAGTGAATGGTTATTGCTCCCCCTTCTGGCGAATATTTAACTGCATTGTTTAAAAGGTTCATAATGACATGCCTGAGTTTTTCCGGGTCTCCATAGATCCAGATGTTATCACAACTGATCAGATCAATAACATGTTTATTAGTCAAGAACTGGACATCCTCAGCAAGGTCATTTATCAGGGGATGCAGTTCAAATTTCTGTTTGTTAATCTGAATTTTCCCCTCTTCAAGCCTGGCCAGACTTAAAAAATCCTGGATCATGGCGATCATCTTTTTTGCCTGGGTTTCTGCTCTGGTGAGTGTTGTGGCATAAAACGGGTTGCTGTCCTTTTTCGATACTTGAAGCAAGATCTGTATATAGGCCGTTATGGCAGTAAGAGGCGTCTTTAATTCATGGCTCACCATAGCAACAAAGTTATGTTTTCGATGTTCCTCAAGCTTCCTTTCTGTAATATCCCTTGCTATTTTTGACAGCCCGATGATCGCACCTGATGTATCCCTTACAGGTGAAATGGTAAGGGATACATCCAATAGGATTCCATTTTTCGTGAGCCTTTTGGTCTCAAAATGGTCTACCCTTATGCCCTGCCTTAATTTGGAGAGGATTTCAACTTCTTCGTACTGCCTGTCGGCTGGAATTATTTTAAGGATTGGCTGTCCAATCATTTCCTGCTCGTTATATCCAAAAATACGCTCAGCTGAATTGTTCCAACTTGTAACAATCCCGTCTAATGTTTTGCTAACAATAGCATCATCACTTGATTTGATAATGGCAGAAAGGGTAGCGCTTTTCTCTTCCATAGAGCGGGCCGATTTTTTTAATCTGCTTTCACTTCTTTCAAGCTCAAGTACACGTTGCATAAGTTTATGATTCTCTTTCTCATAGTGTGCGAGCTTCTCTTTCATTTTATTTATATCTTCCATGATTCGGGAAGGATAGCTTTTGCTTTCCATCAAAAATTAAGATGGAAGATAACCATATTCTTAATCTTTGCTGCGAAATATGGATAAAAGTATTCAGCTTATTACTATTATTTCCTTTCTCTTTAATCATTTTCAAAACCAATCTAGACACAGGCTGTTCTAATGATATGAATCAGGAACGTCGACCAGAAATCTTCAGATTAATTACTTCTATCATTTTATACACTTTTGGACTGGTAGTTTTACTATGGTTTCTGTATAAAGTCATCAGCATTGTTATTTTATTTCTTTTCGCTATTGTTTTGGGCTTGATTATTAATCAGCCCGTCGGAAAGCTTGAAAAAAAAGGGATGAAAAGATGGCTTGCCTGTCTGATTATTTTGGGCAGCATCTTTATCGTTACCGCATTACTTGGTGTATTGGTAGTTCCGCATATTGGCGAACAAATAGATACACTTGTAGGAAATCTTCCAGATTATTTGAACAGCATATCAAATGAATTCAATCATTTATTAAAAAAATATCCGGAGCTTAATAAAGAACTTCAGGGGGATGGCAGTGCTGTTTCCGGGACGATCCCTTCTTTGGGAAAAACGATTATTGGTCTTGGAAGCTTTTCTTTTAGTGTAATTGGAGGTGTTTTTGTATTTATAGTGTTTATATCAATGATTATCTTCTTTGTCAGCAATCCAAAGCCAGTGATTGAAATGTACCTTTCTATTTTTCAGCCAGGGAAACGTCTAAGGGCTCAAAGGGCACTTCAACACACTTCTATTATGCTAGGAGGCTGGATGAAATCCAATCTTATTGGAGGAATGGTTCAGGCCGTGTTGGTTTTTGCTGTTTTGAGTTTCTTAAATGTACCAGGAGCTCTTGTTTGGGCGGCGCTTGCCTTTTTTTCGGAGCTGATACCTAAAATCGGGTTTTATATTATGGCCATTCCCCCTACTCTTGTTGCATTATCGGTAAGCCCTGGCACAGCATTTTGGTGCCTGGTTTTCTTTTTATTGATGAATGAACTGGTATCAGACTTTTTGATGCCAAAACTAAGGTCTAAAACGATGAATATTCATCCTGTATCTCTGTTGTTTCTTTTACTGGCCATGGGCGCTGCCTTTGGACTATTGGGGGTATTGCTGGCAACCCCCATGGCGGCGATCATTAAAGCATATTACGAAGAGTTCTACCTCACAAAATTTCCTGAAGACCCGAAAATGGAGCAGCGGATAGACGATATTGTGTACCATTCTTAGTCTTTACTAATGAGCATTCCGCCAACAACTGCCTGCTCTATAAATGCAGTTTCCTCTTTAGTGAGTTTGGTTTGTTTCCCGTTGGCAGATACAGTAAGTGAAGAGTCTGAAGAAGGGGCTAACATCCCCATGCTAGCCCCTATGCTCATAACAAATAGGTAAATTATACACCTAACATTAAAGGAGTCAAATAGTTTTTAGATATGTGAAAATTTCAGGAAGACTGCCTGAAAAAAAGAAAGGGAGAATAATCATAAAGATTACTCCCCCCTTAAATTAACGCTCTCGGGTACAAATATACGACCCATATCTATATTTGCAAATTTTTATTTTTTTTTATGTGCCTCTGCTGGTTATCGGTTACATTACCTGCAAGATAAACGGATTGTTTTGTTATATATATTTATACAAAAAATAAACAAAAAATTTGTAATTATGCGTTTCCAAAAATCGGAAAACTTTATTTGATTTTATTTTATTGAGCATGGAAATTATTCTGCGATACACATTTATTGGCTTGAATAAACGAAGAAATATATATCATGTTTTTCATTTTTGTTTAATGCGTATTGCTTTATAACTGCGAGATGGATGCAAACCAACCAACAATTCCTGTAGAAGAACAATTTAAGATCATGGCCGACAGTGTGCCGGTAATGATCTGGATCTCTGGTACAGACAAATTGTGTTACTTTTTTAACGGCGGCTGGCTCAGATTTACGGGCTGCACTATGGAACAGGAATATGGGAATGGATGGACCCAAGGCATGCATCCGGATGATTTGCAGCATTGCATGGATATTTATTCTTCTTCCTTTGATTCCAGGAAAGAATTTAAAATCGAATACCGTTTAAGAAGACATGATGGTATGTACCGCTGGCTGGTAAATACCGGAGCTCCGCATTATGATGCCAATGGAGAATTTACAGGGTATATTGGGTCTTGCACAGATATAGATGAAATATTGACAGGAGAAAGGCTCATTAGCAAAAACATTACAGATCAAGCGTTAAGAGATGAACAGGAGCTTAATGAAGAACTGGCCACTGCCAATGAGGAACTCGCTGCTTCAAACGAAGAACTTTCAGCTACCAACGAGCAGCTCCTGCAAACTCAGGAAAGTCTGGCCTCTTTAAACAACCAATTGGAAGACATCGTTAATTTTCGCACGAAAGAATTACTTGCCAGTCAGCAACGTCTTTACAGTATGGTCATGACCACGCCAATTGGTATGACTGTGTTACGTGGAAAAGACCTTATCATTGAAATTGCCAATCAACATATTCTGGATATATGGAACCGGCCTGCAGAGGAAGTGATCAATATGAAACTCATCAGTGCATTTCCTGAACTTGTTGGCCAGCCTTTTCCAAAACTACTCCAGGACGTTTTTATTACCGGAAAAGCTATTTCTATGTCGGAAATTGAGGTAGATATTGTTTCTTCCGAGGGTAAAAAACATTTGTATGTGGAATTCTCCTACGATCCTCTTTTTGACACCGAAGGTAAAGTTGAAGCTATACTGGCTACGGTGACAGATGTTACAGAAGTAGTAGAAGGAAGAAAGCGCCTGGAAAGAAGTGAACAGGACCAACAAGCTCTAAACGAAGAACTCAGTGCAATCAATGAAGAACTAGCGGCCGCTAATGAAGAGTTAATTGCTTCACAAGACAGCCTGCATTTGAACATGGAACAACTGGCTGAAAGTGAAGCACGTTTCAGAAGCCTGATTAGCCAGGCACCTGTTGGCATCTGTATTATCCGTTCCAAAGACCTGATGATACAGGAAGTGAATGACGCTTATCTGGAACTCGTAGGTAGAAGGCGATCGGATATGGAGAATCGGACCATCTGGGAAGCTGTTCCCGAGGCCGCTGACAGTTATGCCCCGATTATGACTGAAGTGATTGAAAGTGGCACGCCGTTCAATGCCAAGGAACACGAACTGGTCCTTATTCGAAAAGGTATTCCTGAAACTGTCTACGTAGATTTTGTTTACGAACCCGTAAAAGATACAGATGGAAAGGTAACCACAATTATGGTCCTGGCAATTGAAATTTCAGACAAAGTTATTGCCCGGCGTAACATTGCAGATGTTGAAGAAAGGATACGTCTGGCAGTCGAAGCAGCAGAGATTGGCACCTTCGACCATGATCTATTGACCGATGAAATGGTTACGTCAGATCGTTTTGATGCGATTTTCGGCTTCGATCATCCTGTACCAAGAAAAGAAATTCTTGCTGCTATTCATCCCGACGATCAGGAATATGTGAGCCAAACCAGGGAGAATGGTTACATGAATGGAAAGATATTATACGATACCAGGCTGATTCATAAAGATGGATCTGTCCACTGGATCAGAGTATATGGAAAAGTCTACCACAATGCTGCCCAAAAACCGGTACGTGTTCTTGGCACCATTCTCGACATCACAGAATTCAAAAGCCTGCAACAACAGAAAGATGATTTTATTTCTATTGCTAGTCATGAACTTAAAACTCCAATTACCAGTTTAAAAGCATCGCTGCAATTGCTGGAAAGATTTAAGGACAGGCCGGATACACCAATGATTCCAAAACTGATAGAGCAATCGAGTAAAAGTATGGTTAAAATTAGTGAACTGGTAGAGGACCTGCTGAATGTGAGTCGCATGAGTGAAGGGCAAATCCAATTAAACAAATCCAGTTTCAACATCGCTGATCTGTTGAAAAATTGCTGTAACCATGTTCGGGCGGCGGGAAAACATGAGCTCATTTTCGAGGGAGATCTTCATTTAAATGTCTTCGCAGATGAACAGCGTATTGATCAGGTGGTCGTTAATTTTGTCAATAATGCTGTAAAATACGCCCCGGATTCTAAAGAAATCTACCTGATTGTACAAAAAAGAGAGGAAATGGTCTGGATTGGCGTTAAAGATAATGGTCCCGGTGTTCCTCCGGGAAAACTCCCGCACCTTTTTGACAGGTATTATCGGGCAGATTCTTCTGGTTTCCAGGTGTCAGGTCTTGGTTTAGGGTTATACATCAGCGCAGAAATTATCAAAAGGCATGAAGGAGAAATTGGTGTAGATAGTGAATTGGGCAAAGGAAGTACCTTTTGGTTTACAATCCCTCTGGAAACCAAAGCTATTTAAAAGCTATATACCTCAACTACAGATAGATATTTCAAAATAGGTTAGGTACTTTGAAAAGAAGATGGTAAATTAGCCCTCCTGGATGTAATATTTTATTTACTTTCATGAAATCTTATTGCCTTCTATTTCGTCAATCATGTTTTCCTATTCAATTAAGTGAAAAATATTTTAAATAACCTCTTAGATACAGGCTTACCACCTGAAGCTGGCTTTATACAGGAGGCTAAAATGAAATCTCACAATCAGATGTGTCTGATTTGTGCCATTATAGGTTTAATTCATTCTTATATAGGCCGGGACTCTTTTCCTTATTTAGTAAACATGCTCATCCTCACGGTTATATTTTTGACTGGTTTTTTACTCAGTTATTACCAGCAAATGAAGTGGTCTGTCTATTTTATTTCACTAACAATGACGCTCTGGATCATAGAAACATCCATTGGCTTCGGAGCTGAATTGGGAGAACAAAATTATCTGATCATCACCATTGTAAGCATTGCTATTTATTACTCGAGCGGAAATTACAGGTACATCCGAATTGCGGCTGTAATAGGCGTTTTTGTTTTCATTAAGCTATACCAAAAATATCATAGTCCATTTTTCCCCTTACCCGCTGCTGCTGATTATATCTATGCTTTCAATATCTGTATGCCATACATAATTGTATGTATGATTTGCCTTAATATGGTCAAAAAAGCACAACGGTCTCAACAGCTTGTCGAAAAACAAAAAGCAGTGCTCCTTGATGCTATACAATTTAAAGATCAAGTCTTTTCCATTATTGGTCACGATATGCGCTCTCCTTTAATCAGCACAAAAAACATGTTACAACTCCTGGAAGAGGACATTTTGCCCGCTGATGACCGTAAAACATTTTTTAAGCAATTACACTCGAGTATAGATGTATCTGTTACTACTTTAGAAAATTTGCTGCACTGGGCTTCTGGAAAACAAAGTGTACAGCATAAAGAAACCAATGCAGAAGAAATCAACCTCTTCCCAATGATCGAACAGGTAATGATATTTTATCAATATCCTGCCCAGCACAAGAAAATTTCTTTTATAAATGAAGTACCTGACCCAACTCATGTCATCGCGGATGCGGAGCAGATTGCCTTTGTGATCAGAAATCTAACCAGCAATGCGATTAAGTTCAGTTACATTGGCCAGCAAATTATTTTCCAGGTGGAAAATCCGGATGCAGATACTGTTCTGATCCGTATTAAAGACTCCGGGACAGGTATTGAGCCCGATGTGTTGCCTATGCTTTTTGACCTCGGCAAACGTTATTCTGCAAACGGAACTACTGATGAAAAAGGCACAGGACTAGGCCTTATCTTTTGTAAAGAGTTCATTGAAAATAACAACGGAAATATCTGGATTGAAAGTGAACCAGGTCATGGTACAACTATAAAATTCAGTCTCAGAAAAGCCACAAACTAAATTATTGATCCCACCATACCCGGCCGGTTAGTACATCTCCTCCCTGGAGCCTCGCTACCGCAGCCTGGTAATTCACCGTATTGTTCAGGATCTCGGTAGAGAGATAAATCATTCTCCGGGGAATTGTCCCGCCTGTAACATTACCTGGGTAGTTTACAGGGATCAGTATCGGATAACCAGACCTCTTCCAATTCAACCAGTTTTCTATAAAATTAAAGGTAGACCCCGTAATGAGCCAATATTGGGTATTGATCGCCTCCAGCGCTTTTTCTTTTGAACTTTGGTCCAAAGGGTGGCTGGACAGGTAGGCATTGATCTTTGAAGTCTCCATCGTAGCCTGAACGTCTAATTGTGCCATAGACTGGAAAGCAGCGTTAATTCCATTTGCATAATGATCTGCTGTACTACCACTGATGTTCCAGCCCCTAAGTTTCGCTTCGGCAAGTAAGAATTCTGTTTCTCCGTAAGTCATTATAAAGTTCGGACCACCCAGTTTCAAATAAACCGAGGTTACCGGCCGGGAATATTTACCCAGTGGCGCAATATCAGATCCAGATCCAGAAGCACCGGGATAACCTGTTGAGTTACGAATGTCTGTTGCTCCCCCAAGAAGATCGTACCCGTTGGGTAGCCCCATCTGCACCGACCTATCTTTATTTCCGGCCAAATTTTCATTCACACTATTGGCCAGTCCAGGTTGAGGCACCTCACTGATGACATCCAATCTGGGATCCTTATCTTTCTTTAACTGATCTATAAATGTTTTGCTCCAACGTATTTCTCTATAGTCTGAAAGCGTACGAAGCGCTATGGAAGTTCCATTCTGGCTGTTGTAATTAGAAGCATCTGTCTGAACTAAAGCATTATCCGTCACATCGGCAAATGTTCCCCCGGCACTCGCTTTCTCTGCCCATTTCTGTGCCATCTCCGGATCTACTTTGGTTAAACGCATCGCCAACCGAAGCATTAAAGAATAACCAAATTTCTTCCATTTATTAATATCCCCTCTATAAATCAGATCAGCCGTCGGCTTTGGTTTTGCAGGATCCAGTTTATTGATCGCATTTTCAAGGTCTGACAGCATAGCTTTATAAATATCCTGTTGCCTGTCGTAAACCGGGTATTTTATCCCCTGTTCAGACTTATTCGCCTGACTATAGGGTACATCACCGTACATATCAGTAACTCTTTGCATAATCAACACCACCATAATATCGCCTATGTTGATCAGGTTTGTATAACCACCTTCATCTTTCTGAACTGCAAGATGTTGCATTTGACGGATGGTTGAGGATTGAGTATACCCCTGATCAAATATTTTACCCTGGTAATCGGTGAAATTTGCGGCATTGATATACTTATCTCCATTGTTGTAGTAATTATAAGTCGAAGCAAGTACCTGCATCATGGTGCTTTCATAAAGTAGCTGATAGTAGCCGATATTGGCATAATTAAATTGTGCAGTAGATAGCAGGTAATTTGGATCATAGTTATTACCTGAAGATTTGGTAGGATCTGTATTGATCTGATCCAGCTGGCTTTTTGTACAGGCAGCCAGGAACAAACATCCAAACAGCACCAGTGAATATAATTTTAGCCTTCTCATTTATCTAAGTTTAAAATTCATATTAATCCCAAAAGTCCGCACTGCGGGTAAAGAAGCGCCCTCTATACCCGCATAAGCTAGGCTTGAAGCAAATTGCGATTCAGGATCAATATTATGTGTATACTTTAAAAATGTCAATAAATTACGTCCAACCAGATCTATAGAGACCGCTTTAAATGCTTTGGTAAAACGCGGCACAAAGGTGTATCCGAAAGTAAGCTGCCTGAATTTGATAAAACTTCCGTTGAGTACAGACAGAGCCGATATGTTACTGGCCAGTTGCGGATAATAGGTGTAGGCGGGTACATTTATCGTATTGATAGAGCCATCGGCTAACACACCTCTGGCAACAATCCCCGCTTCCCTACCCGCCAGGGTTGCTTTATTCAATCCATATACATAGGAATAATTTTCACTGGCAGAAAGCACTTTGTTGCCAAATTTAAAATCAATCAGCCCGGAAAGCCTGAAATTCTTATAAGAGAAAGTATTACTCAGCCCTCCGTAATAACTAGGCAACGTTCCGCCCATAGGCTTAAATTCCCCTCGCATGGGAATCCCTGTGTTGTCAATAAGGATATTTCCATGCTGATCCCTTTTATAATCGTATGCCATGATCTGTGTAATAGACTGCCCGACAACCAGTGCAGTATTGGCATTTAAAGGTCTGTATTTCCCTGTCAGAATATAATTACTGGAACCGTCAATAGAGATTAATTTATTATCAACATGGCTCATATTAAATGAAACATCCCACTTGAATGCATTGCCTTTTACTGGCACACCATACAACAGAATTTCGATCCCCGTATTCCTGGTTCTTCCAAGGTTTACATAGGAAGAATTGAAACCTGTAGTCACAGACTGCTCAACATTGGTGATCTCATTATTGGTGATCCGGTGAAAATAGGTCAGGTCCAAACCCAGGCGGCTGTTAAAAAAGATCAGGTTCATACCTGTTTCATATTCATTCAATACAAAAGGTTTAAGATTATAATTCGGCAGTATCCTGGAAAAATTACCCAATGGTATTCCATTTACAGAAGTATTAGAAGAATAATAAGTCTCGGTTGCATAAGGCAGTGCAGGTTCGCCACTTGTTTTGGCAAAACTCATTCTTAGTTTTCCATAGTTCATGCCTGGCAGGTGCAGCAATTCTGAAAACACGAAACTTCCGGAAAAGCCCGGAACAAATATTCCTCTGTTACTGGACGGCAGGGTTGAATAGATATCATATCGTCCTGTAGCAGAGAAATTCAGATATTTTCGATAAGAAAGATCCATAGTATAATACGCCGATTCAGTGGCCAGTTCAAGGACAGTATAAGTCGAATTTATGCTTTGCAGGTTAGAAGGGATATATAAATAGGGCGTTACAAACTGCGACCCTACGTAACCCAGTGTTTCTGCCCTGCGTTTTCTGAAATTGGTCCCTGCTGAAACATCCAGGCCCCAGTACTCGTTGAGGTCTTTTTTTGCGACCACCAAAACATCCGCATTCAGTTCGGAGGTTTGTACCTCATTTAAAGCGTTAAGTGCTCCTTGTTGGTTAATCGTAAAAGCGGTGCCAGTTGGGAGTACATTCAGCAAATGATCATTGCTCACATCATATCCAAATCTTCCCTGAGCATAGACATGATCTGAGAAATTGTATTTCGCTGTTGTTGCAGAAATAAAACGGTTTCTTTTGGTATCATCTACCTGTTTATTGATGACGAAGTATGGATTGGTTTTATACTCATCATTATTCCAGCCTGTCTCCACTCCTGTCATCAGGTTGTAGCCTGGTGCAAGATTTGACTGCTTTGCACTGGTAGCGAGGAACTGAATTCCATAATTTGGGTTAAGGGGGCCATCACTCAGGTAAGACCTGTTCTTGCCCATTTCGTAGATATAATTTCCGCTAAAACTGATGTTTAATCTGGGGTTGATGGTATAGGCCGCATTCAGGTTAAAGGTTTTTCTGTTCAGGTTGCTGTTTTTAATAACTGAACTTTGATCAAGATTAGATGCAGAAATCCTAAAGGTCGCTTTTGCTGTTCCGCCAGAGGCAGAAACCGTATTTACCCAGGCCGGTGCGGTCCGGTAAAACCGGGCTATATTATCTTTTACAGGAGAATAAGGATTGAGCAGTCCGTTAAACTGAATAACGGGTTTTCCATCCATTTGCTCTCCCCAACTCAATAGACCTGAAGCGATGGCACTTCCAATATCTGCAGGTCTTCTATTCTGTGCGCCCTGACCATACACATATTGGTAATCTGTATTATTAATAGCCCGGTCAAAAGAAAGGTTCATATTGTACTCCAATTCCGGGCTTGTGTTTATACTTCCTGTTTTAGTGGTTACCAGAATTACCCCGTTTGCTGCTCTGGCTCCATAGAGTGCCGAAGCGGCAGAGCCTTTCAAAACGGTAACAGATTGAATATCATCTGGGTTTAGGTTACTAATCCCGTCTCCATAATCTGCTCCCCCGTATTCTGTCGCACTTCCTCTTTGCGTGTTGTCGATAGGAATCCCATTTAAAACATACAAGGGAGATCCTGCGCTCATACTTGCCGCGCCTCTCAATAATAAACGGGAGGAAGATCCAGGCCCTCCATTTACGCTGCTGACATTCAGGCCAGCAACTTTACCTTCAAGCGAAAGCACAAAATTGCTTTCTCTGGCCCGGGTAAACTCCTCACCCTTTATAGTCGTTACCGAATAACCTATCCGTTTTTCTTCTTTCGGAATATTTAATGCCGTCACAACAACTTCATGCAGTTGATTAGAATCTGTTTTTAAAACAACCTGCACAAGCGCTGTCTGATGTTCAGCGAGCGATATACTTTGGGTCTGATACCCAATATGGGAGATCGTCAGGGTTTCATTCAAATTCAGGTTCATGCTGAACCGACCTTTGTCATCTGAAGATGTTCCATAGCCGGTAGGATTGATCCTGATAGATGCATTCTGAACAGGTTTACCTTTTTGATCACGAACGAGGCCTGTAATGGTACTTTTCGCCACTTCTTCATGCGCCACACTGATCACAATCAGCGCATTGGGAAGTAAGGTACAGGTATATCCCGTATTTTTCAGCAGCTCTTCCAGCAGGGGTAAAACTTCTTTGTCTCTGACTTGAATGTTCATATCCTTTTTAGGTAAACGCCCCTGATTATAAACAAAATGGTAAGTCGTTTGCTTTTTGATCGCATTGATTACCCTTTCAAAATTATTGGTATGAAGAGTCAGGTTCACTTTTGTCTGGGCATGGGCATTTGTAAAAAGCAGCAGAATGATGATCAATACTGTTGTTAGCCTCATTGGACAGATTGTGAATTTGGTATAGGTAAAGTTCAGCAATACAAATGAATTTCCCTAGATGTAAACCTAATAAAGGTAGACATTGTTGCCTTTTACCCTATAACGAAAAGGTGTAACAAGCTGCAGGGAGAACAGGGCCTGGTTTAAGGTTTCTTTTTCAAACTCACCTGTAAATTTGAGGTCCCGGAGACTATTATTGGTAAAAACAATTTTAACCCCGTACTTCCTGGAGAGTTGATTTGCAATGGTCTCAAAGGTTTCATTTTTGAAAGCAAGTTTGTTTGTCATCCAGAGTATTTCCATAATACTGCTATCCTGCTGGTTATAATAACTCTGCTTCTCTAAATGATAATTAGAATCTTTAAGTACAATTTTATCTGCTGGCTTTAACAATACCTTTTCATTTGGATTGTCTGGAAAAGTAACCTGGATACTTCCCCTGAGCAGGGTTGCTTCTTCTGTACGGTCATTCACATAGGACTTCACATTAAATGCCGTGCCAAGCACGCGGATATTCATTTTATCAGTATGAACGATAAATGGATGCTTATGGTCACTGGTTACCTCAAAATAGGCCTCACCAGTTAAATATACTTCTCTGCTATTTCCTTTAAATGCAACGGGATATTTTAAAACTGATTCGGAGTTAAGCGTTACCTTTGTGCCGTCCGGAAGGTGCAGGCTGGAAAGCTGGCGGCTGGGGGTTTCAAGCTGTTTCCATTCTGTTTCAGCCTTATCAGAAAATTTGCCGGAGAAAACTTTATAAGTTCCGGCTGAAACAATAAGAATAAATAATACAGCGGCTATTTTTTGTACCAGAGAAAACCGGCTTTTCATTCTCCTTACCTGTATGGATGCCTCTGCCTCCCTTTCCGGAATATCTGTCCTGCTTTTGATCTCCTCAAAAATATCGGCAATGCGGTCATAGGGCTTTTCATCCTGCTGCCAATACATCACAAGGGATTCATATTCCTTTCTATAGGCTTCGTTTGAAGAGATAAGCTGGCTGAATTCTGCTAATTCTTCCGCATTGATCTCTCCCGACAATCTTTTCCCTAATAATTCCGTGAATCGCTCTTCTGTCATTGGTGTTGGGTATACAATTAGTTAGATACCTTTTCTGGTAAAAAATGCCTACAGCATCAAAAAAAATAATTAATTAGATAAACAGCGAGCGCAATACTTAAAATTTTATTTCCAGGATCGTCTTTTAAGAGAGACTGTTTATAGGATTGTAAAACGAGCCTCAATTTGGCTATAGCTCTAAAAAGCTGCGTTTGTACTGTTCTTGGTGATATTTCCAAGATCTCTGCCACTTCTTTATACCGCAATCCATTTTCCTTAATCAGTCTGAACACCATTTTGGCCTGCATAGGCAGGGTTTCAATAGCCTGGTCCAGCCGATGATGCATCTCCTTTCTTTCTATGATCTCCTGCGGGTCAGCGGTGTCGACCAGGAGGATATTGCCAGAATCCTCTATTTCTACCAAATGTATGCTGGAGTATTTTTTATTGTATTTAATCGACTGGTTTTTTACAGCAACAAACAGATAGGTTTCAGGAAATTCTATGTCCATTAGTTTTTTTCTGTTGTTCCAGCATTTTACAAAGATTTCCGAAACAATTTCTTCCGCTGCCTGCCGGTGAGAAGTATAATGGATACAAAATTTGATCAGCTTGTTAAACAAGGCATAATAGAGGCTTTCAAATGCTTTTGTATCGTCATCTGAACAAAATCTTTTCCAAAGCTCTGTTAAATCGGGTTTCAAATCAACTGGTTATAGTGATGCAAATTAAGAATTAAATTTTGAATTTATCCAGGATTAGTTTGAAACAGCAAGTATCTATAAATCAGACCTCTGAAAAATAAAACCGGCACAGATAAAAAAAAATAAAATTTGTTGTAGGCAATTTCTGTCCAAAAGGGATTCATCCTTTTATACCGGCAGGATTTTAAGTAATTCCTCTGGTCACTAATCAACAAATATAAACTTATGAGTATGAAAAAAACATTACAATGTACTTTTTTGCTGCTCTGTGCTACCGCAAGTACCTTTGCAGGTACAGATACGGAGGCATCAGTGAAGACCTTCATGCACCGGTCTGCCAGAATCGCAGCAAATCCTGTTCAGGAATTTAAGCAGGATGCAGTTCACGGAACAGTAAAGGACAATACCGGGACCACCCTTATTGGTGTTACGGTAATTGTCAAAGGCACCAAAATCGGTACGCAAACCGATGCAAACGGACAGTTTACCCTGGCGGCAAAACCAGGCGATGTGCTGGTATTCAGTTATCTTGGATACAAAAGCCAGGAAGTAATAGTTGGCGCTACTAAAACGATTAATCTTACTTTAGAGAACGATAATAATGTATTGAATGAGGTCGTAGTGACAGCATTGGGTATTAAAAAAGCGACAAAATCCTTGACTTATAACGTTCAGACTCTGGGCAGCAATACAGTAAATGATGTCAAAGATCCAAGTTTTGTGAATAGTTTAACAGGTAAGGTTGCAGGCTTAACCTTAACGCATTCATCAGCACCAGGGGGATCAACAAAAGCCATTTTACGTGGCAACAAATCCATCAATGGTAACAACAATGCTTTATACGTAGTAGATGGTGTTCCATTACCTAATTTGAACAGTTCAAATATTAGTGATGGATTTCAAATTTCAGATAGTGGCGATGGTATTTCTAACATCAATCCGGACGATATTGAAGAAATCAGTGTATTAAGTGGTGCTTCTGCATCTGCTTTATATGGTGGTCAAGCTGCAAATGGAGTAATTTTAATCACCACAAAAAAAGGTAAAGCCGGAAAATCATCTGTTAATTTTAATTCCAGCGTAACCTTTGACAAACCATTTATATTACCTAAAGTACAAAACACATATGGTGCATTAAACGGCGGGTTCAATGGTTGGGGTGCAAAAGCTGCCGCACCAAGTAGCTTTAGCCCGAAAGATTTCTTTAACACAGGTAAGACCTATACAAATTCAATATCTATATCTGGGGGGACTGAAAAAAACCAATCTTACTTTTCCGCTGCTGCAACAAATGCACAAGGAATTATACCAAATAATAAGTTAGACAGGTATAATTTCGCTTATCGGAATACGGCGACATTCTTCGATGATAAATTGAGCATAGACGGAAATGTTGCATACACTAGTCAAAAAGCCCAGAATATGCCTGGGCAGGGTCAGTATTATAATCCTTTAACTGGTGTATATTTATTTCCAAGTGCCTCAGCTGATTTTAATCAGTATAAAGAATATGAAAAATTCAATTCACTGAGAAATATATACACACAAAACTGGCCTTACGACGCAAATGGTATCGCTTTACAGAATCCATATTGGGTTGCCAACCGAAATTTATTTCAAAACCAGCGAAATAGAATATTAGGATCAGTAACAGCAAAATATAATTTCACCAGCTATTTAAATTTACAAGGGCGGGTAAAAATTGACAGAACTACAGATTATAATACAACAAAATTATATGCAAGCACAATCACTGTGTTAACCGGCAACAGCAATAATGGATTGTATAAAGAGCTTAATAACTTGAATAGTCAGACTTATGCAGATCTATTATTAAATTTCAACAAAACCTTTGATGAGTTTAGCATAAATGCTACAGCAGGAACGAGTATTTTAAATTTCAGAACCAAAACGACAGATATCGGAGGAGCTTTAGATCCATTTAAAGTTCCAAACTTCTTTAGTTTACTTAACCTTGATCAAAGTTCTCCACTTAATATTAACCCTACTACACCAGGATTTGATAATCTTTCCGATTACAGAAATCAAAATCAGGCCGTATTCGGTACAGCCACATTCGGATACCGGAATTATTTATTTTTAGATGTAACCGCTCGCAATGACTGGAACTCCAGCCTTCCAAAACCATTTTTTTATCCATCGGTAGGTTTAAGTGCTGTTGTTAGTGAAATGATTAAATTACCAGAGGCCATTTCCTTTGCCAAGGTACGATTGTCCTATGCTGAAGTTGGTAACCCAATACCTTCACAGTATGGATATGCTGGTAACCCAACATACGCAATCTCAGCAGGCGGCATTACACTGAATACGGGGCAATCATTAGGGAAAGATCTAAAACCAGAAAAATCAAAATCTTTTGAATTTGGTACTGATTTAAAATTCTTGAACAATAAATTGAATTTTACTGCAACTTATTACAGAACAAATACCTTCAATCAATTTTTCCGCGTACCTAGCGCCCCATCAACCGGGTATATATACAAAGACTTAAATGCTGGTCAGGTAAGAAATCAGGGTATAGAAAGTTCACTAAGTTATAATGCTAATTTCGGCGAATTAAAATGGACGCCTACTGTTAATTTCTCTTTTAACCGAAATAAGGTTATCAGTTTATACACCGATACTGACCCGATTACCGGAGCAGCAATACCTGTTCCATATCTAAGTTTAGGAGGTAGTTCAATTATAATTGCAGGCGATCCCTATGGAGATATCCAGGTAAAAGATTTTAAACGTAACACAAGCGGGCAGTTACTTTTAGACGCTCAAGGCTTGCCACAGTACTCAGATAATTTAATCATTGCTGGTAATGTAAATCCAAAATATCTATTAAGTTTTAACAATAGTTTTAGCTACAAGAATTTCAGCTTAAGTTTCTTAGTAGACGGACGCTTTGGAGGTAGTGTATTATCTAATACGGAAAAAACACTCGATCAATTTGGTATGTCACAAAGAACTGCCGATTCTCGAAATAATGGAGGTATTATTTTCAATAACAAAGACATCACGAAAGATTACTATGGTGCAATTTCAGGACAGTTAACTCCATACATATATAGTGCTACCAATATTCGTTTACGCGAATTGTCCTTTGGCTATACCCTACCTGGAAAATTGTTCAATAATAAAATCCAAAATATTCAACTATCTGTAATTGGAAGGAATTTATGGATGATTTATAACAAAGCACCATTTGATCCTGAAGTTATTACCTTAACCGGAAATGGCTTTCAGGGTTATGAAGATTTTTCCGTGCCTAGCTTGCGTAGCATTGGCTTTAGCTTAAAATTCAATTTGTAATATAATAACTATATATATGAAATTCTTAAATAAACCCACAAAGCAAACTGCATTTTTTGCAATTATGCTTCTCGCGTTATTTAGTGCCTGTACCAAAAAATTTGATGAGTACAATACGAATCCAAATGGTTTAACAGGCGCAGATTTATCAAAAGATAATTTAGGGGCGGGATCATTTATCCCGGCCATGCAGGTTAATGTCATTTATACCAAAGTACAGGACGACTGGAAATATCAAGTTCAGCAAAACCTAACAGCAGATAACTATTCAGGATATTTTGCTACACCCGGAGGATTTGGTGGCCCAAATACGACAACTTATGATTTTACTCAAAAAACATGGGGTCTATGGGCATTTCAGATTGGTTATACGGGTATAATGGCGAGTTGGAAAGAAATTCAAACCCGCGCAGCAAATGCTCCCCAAATATTGGCTGTCTCCAATATTTTAAAAGTAGAAGGAATGCACAGAATTACTGACACTTATGGTCCTACTCCCTACACCAAATTTGGAGTTAATGCATTCAGTACACCTTATGATGATCAAAAAACGATCTACACTTCTTTTTTCAAGGAATTGGATGATGCAATAAAAACCCTTAGTGACTATGTGACTAAAAACCCCTCTGATAATTCTTTAAGTAGATTTGATCTTGTATATAATGGTAATTATAAACAGTGGATTAGGTTCGCAAATTCATTAAAGCTAAGACTAGCTATACGAATTGCCTATGTTGATGGTGTTACTGCAAAAATTAAAGCAGAAGAAGCCATGAATAATTCTTATGGCGTCCTTTCTTCACAAGCAGACAATGCACTGGTTATAGGCGGAAAAGGAGTAGCAACGACCAATGGTTTGTGGGTAGCTCAGGGGTATGATGATTGTCGCATGAACGCTTCTATAGAGTCAATTTTAAAAGGATTTAATGACAACCGTTTAACAAAATTCTTTGATGTCTCATTAGTCGCTCCTGGTGACTATAAGGGTATTAGAAATGGTATAACCATCACAGGTGATAAACCAGATGGTTATGTCAAATCCTCTCGTGCTACATTAACAAAAACTACTCCTGTGCAATACATGTGTGCGGCCGAGGTTGCATTCCTAAGAGCGGAAGGTGCTTTAAGAGGCTGGGATATGAAAGGAACAGCACAATCCTTATACGAGCAAGGTATTAGATTATCCTTTGAGCAATACGGTGCTAGCGGTGTTGATGCTTATGTTTCAAATAATACCGGTACACAGGCACCTTATACCGATCCAATTAACAATGTGAAAAATAATGTACCTGCCGGTGACCCATTATTGAGCACAACTACTGTAAAATGGGATGAAGCAGCTTCCAAACAAATAAAATTGGAAAAGATCATCACTCAAAAATGGATTGCAATTTTTCCTGATGGCCAGGAGGCTTGGTCAGAATTCCGACGTACAGGTTATCCTAGAATTTTCCCGGTCATAACAAATAACAGTAGTGGTCTAATTGACACCAAAATCCAAATCAGAAGACTTCCATTCTCTCCTGACGAATATAAAACCAATAATGCCGAAGTGCAAAAAGCAATTCCTTTATTGGGTGGCGGTGCAGATAACGGAGGCACCAGACTATGGTGGGATATCCCGAACAAAAACCTGTAGTTGTTATAAAAGCAATATAAATATTTAAACAAAAAAGATCCCGAGGGATCTTTTTTGTTTAAATATGATCAGACCATATACTGAAGCTATAAATCATTAAAAATCCAGACATAGTCAATAAGGATTTGACAGGGGGTTAATAGGGCTTTTGCCCCTATCAACTCCCTATGAACCCCCTGTCAACTCCCTATATAATCTGTATGGATCATAGCTTCTACTTATTCCGTTACAACTGCCGGCGGCAACAACTTATACATAACTGGTGTAACCAAACGGGACAGTAAGGTAGAACTGATCAGACCGCCAATTAAAACCAGTGCAAGTGGCGAATACAATTCACTATACTCAATCACCAAAGGCAATAACCCACCAATTGCAGTTAAGGAGGTGAGTAAAATAGGGACAAACCTGATCTCTCCTGCTTCTACAATCGCATCTTCTATACTTCGTCCCTGTGCCCTGAGTTGATTGGTAAAATCTACAACAAGCAAGGAATTTTTGACCTCAATACCCACCAGGGCTATAAAGCCTATTGTGGCTGTAAACGACAAGGTCTCTCCGGCAAAATAAAGCATAATCAAGCCTCCAACAATTCCCAGAGGGATTACCGAGAGCACAATCAGAATGCTTTTAAAGGTTTTAAACTCCAGGATCAGTACACCTAAAAATCCAAATATCGTAACAATAAGAATGATACCCAGGTTTCCAAAGCTCTCTTCTTTACTTTCCTTCTCGCCCGCTACTTTAAAAGAAAAACCTTTAGGAAATTTAAACTGGTTTAACTGTGCCGTAATTTGCTGATCCAATTGCTGTACATTATAACCCGGCTTTACAAATGCGGAAATGGTTACATACCTGTCTTTATCATAATGCCTGATCTGATTAGGTGAACTTTCAAATCCAACAGACGCTACATTTTTAAAAGGTATGTTCAGACCAGAAGCAGATGGAACATACAAACGGTCAAATATACTGACATCCTGCATGTCTGCATTTCTCGGAATAGAAACATTCACATTATAATTATCTGCCTTCCCTATATCCTCCCGGTAAGTGGCTACATTTAAACCCGCAGCCCCTAGCCTTACTGTCTTGTCAATATCTGCAGAAGCAACACCAAGTATTCCCGCCTTCTCTTTATTTATAGTTACTTTAAGATCAGTGGGTTTCACCAATAAAGGATTGTTCACATAGATGGTGCCATCAACCTTGCTGATCAGGGCAGCCACATCAAAAGCCGTTTTGCGCAAAGCCGCCAAGTCATCTGAATAGATGCGGTAAGCTAAAGGTGCTTCTACAGGCGGTCCTTGTTCAAAATCCTTAACCTTGATTGTAGCCCCCGGATAGTCTTTGAGCTGTTGTCTTAGTTTCTCTATTACCGCAACCTTTTCTCTTGTATGCAAACCTTCTACCTGAATAAAGATTTCGGCATAGTTCTCACTCTCGTTGTGCTGTCCAACATTATAATAAATCCTTGGATTTCCCTTCCCGACATTACTGGCAAAAGAACTGATTTCAGGTACCTTCTTTAATACAGATTCAACATAACGGGTTACTTTATTGGTCGTCGCCAGGTTTGTACCCTCGGGGGTTTCGATCTCTACCAGAAACATCGGCTTTTCCGATTTAGGGAACAAACTACTTCCTATTACGGGCACTAAAGCCAGTGAAGCTATAAATATTCCTCCGATAATCGTTAACGTAATGGCCGGATGTTTTAGCGCTTTATTTAATACTGTTCCATAGGTCGTATGAATTCCCTTTTTCATTGCCCTCAGCAGAAAATTTCCTTCCTCACTTTCATGCGGTTTAAGAATAATACTAGCCAGAAATGGCACTACTGTTAAAGAGACAACCATAGAAGCCAGGATAGTCGTAATAACCGAAAGCGGTAAACTCCTGATAAAATCACCCGCACCTTCCGGAAGGAACACAATAGGCAAGAAAGCAAAGATCAGCAATACTGTACATCCAACTACAGCAATACCAATCTGTGAGGTTGCCTTAACAGAAGCTTCCAGCTTACCATAGCCCATCCGCAAATAGCGTTCAATATTCTCAACCACCACAATACTATCATCCACAAGGATGCCCAGTGCAACAATCATCCCTACAATACTGAGTTGGTTAATATTGTAGCCCAGTAAATTCATTAAAGTCAATCCAATAGCCAAAGAAAGCGGAATAGAGATCATCACAACCACGGACGCCCGGGTACCTAAAGGCAATAAAGTAATCAACACCAGCAAAATAGCAATGGCAAAATCGCGGGTAAAATGAGAAAGGCGCACATCTACACTTTTAGCCTGATCGAACACCTTAACCAGGTCTATATTGGCGGGCAATTCCTTCTTAAAAGCATCTATGACCGGGGTAACCTTATCCTGAACTGCAATAATATTTTCCTTATCCTTTAAACTGGCATTCACAAAACTACATCTGTAACCATTTAGACGTGTAATATGGGTTTCATCCTCATAACCCAAAGTCACATCAGCGATATCTTTGAGGTAAACAACTTTCCCTTGTACAGAATAGACCACTGTATTTTTCACTTCTTCCAGATTGGCAAAGTTTCCACTGGTTTTGATGTTCATTTTACTATTGCCAATACTGATACTGCCCCCGGGTATATTGACATTCTCGCTTTGTAAAGCAGCAATGACCTGGTTTTGGGTTAATTTTTCCTGGGAGATTTTCTGCAGGTTCAATTTCACATTTACCTGCTGTTCCGGAACACCAGCGTAAGCTACCTTTTTTAAGGCCTTTATTTTTTCAAGTCTTTCTTTTAAGTCTTTTGCATATTTTTTCAGTGTAGTATTAGAAGCATTTTCACTCACCAGTGCATACTGGTAGATACTGACATCAGAAGGCGTTTGCTTTTCTATCCGGATATCTGCGATATCAGATGGAAGACTTCCCCGTAAACTGTTGATCTCTCTCACCACCTCCTGGTATTTGTCATCAGGATTAGAACTGTATTTGTAAATCACCTGCATTACAGCAAGTCCATCGCTGATATTGGTGGTTACATGTTTAATATCGTCCAGTTCATGGATTTTCTTCTCCATTGGATCCACGACCAGTTGCTCCATATCCTTAGGACTTGTACCCGGATAAACTACAACCACAGTAAATTGCGGTGCGTGTACTTCGGGATCCTCGCTTCTGGGCATGGTAAATAAAGAGTACAGCCCAAGCGCAAATACGGCAATAAAGACAATGAGTGTAAACTGATAATTTTTTACTGCGAATTCAGGTAATTTCATCTTGTTTGTCTTTATTTATTTAATGATTTTAACTAAGGAGCCTTCTGTCAGATAAGCCGAGCCTTCCCTGATTACCTGATCTCCAGAAGTTAAACCGGAAGAAATAAAAGCTTTATTTCCTTTTAAATAAGCCAGTTTAACGGCTTTCCGCTGTGCCTTTTGCCCCACAGCTGTAAAGACATAAGCACTGTCATTCTTCCCTTCTATCAGTGCATCTACAGGAACAGAGAGCAAATCTGTTTTCCCAGCGGGATAGATCTTCACTTTGGCAAACAGACCAGAAACCAACTGAACATTTCCCGGCTCCAGCCGAACTTCTACCTGATATAAACCAGAGCCGCTATCGCTTCCCTGAGCAAGGGTTTTGACCTTTCCGGAAAAGGTCTGGCTGTAGGCATCAAAATGAATTTCCGCTTTCTCATTTCCACTGATCCTGGCCCGGTCTTTATCTGTAATACCGCATTTAATCACCCAGTCCTTACCTGCAACACCACTCACAAATAGCACAGGTGCACCACCTGCAACCTGTTCTCCTTCATTGGCCAGTTTTTTCAGTACTACCCCATCAGTATTAGAGACAATACTGGATTGAGTGTTGTTAAAACGTGCAATATCCAATTGCTTTTTAGCAATAGCTAAACTGGTCTGTGTGTTCTCCAGCTGTTCCCTGGTACTCACACTATCTTTAAAAAGATTGGCAATTCGCTGGGCATCTCTTTTTGCTTTCTGGTAAGTTTCTTCTGCCTGGTTCATCTGCGCACTTACTTCAGTCATATTTAATACGGCCAATACCTGACCTTTGCGCACATGATCTCCTTCTTTTACCAGGATACGGTGAATGATACCACCTGTTTTAAAAGAAAGGTTACTTTGTTGTTCCGAAGACAACAGGCCCGAAGTTTCCAAAGGCTCTCTTTCCTGCAGTTCATCTGCAGAAATAACTTTTACAGGAACTGCGTTATCTATTTTCTCAACAGGCTTTGGGTGTTTGCAGCTGGTGAATATGACGGTGCTGAGCATCAGCACAGCGAAATAGTTAATCTGTTTCATCTTTTTAATTCTTGGGGGTTAAAGTATGTAGCTTGCTTTTGCTCTTTCTAGTTCTGTTTGTCTGGTTTGCACATTCAGGTAAGCTATGCTTTCTTTAAGTTGGTCGTTGATCAGCCTGGTTTGTGCATCCAGTAATTCCAAGTAAAGTGCCTGTCCTTCTTTGTACAGCCTTTGTTCGTCTTTATAATATTGCAGTGAAAGCGCACTTTGGCTAACTGCAGCTTTGTAAGACTGAAGCGCAGCAGTTAAGCGGTTCTGTGCCGTTTCTGTTTCCAACAGCAGTTGTTGTTCTGCCTGATTAAGTTCTGTTTCGGCAGTTTTCAAATCTAACCTGGCCTGCTGTATCTTATTCTGATTTCGGTTTCCGGAAAAAATCTGCCAGGATAAGGTTACTCCGAATAGATAATAGGGTGTTTCTCGGTTCACTTTTATGAAATCTCCCTGGCTACCTAAATCCAGAAAGGTAGATAACTTTGGAAGTACATGTGCTTTACTTAAGCCAAGGGAAAGCTGGTTGACCTTTGCTGCAGATTCTAATACCAGCAATTCTTCTCTTTTATGCCCTTCAAGGCTGTCCTTCGGCATCAACAAAACAGGCCGTTCAGCTTCTGTTTCAATTCTGGAGCTTAGGGGCTTGTTTAATAGAAAATTAAAATAGGCTGCGGCATTAAGGGTCTGTGCCCTGGCATCCTCCTGCTGTGCACGAAGGCCCGCAACTTCATTCTCCGCCCGACTGATCACCGTTCTGATGGCTTTTCCATTTTTAACCATAGCCTGGTTGATCCTCAAATTCTCCATGGCCAGAGCCAATCCGTTTTCGAGTACCTTTTGGGCTTGCAGAGATTGCAGATAACCATAATAAGCCAGCTTTACCTGTTTAACCAGTTCTCTTTTGTAAACCTTTAACTGCGCTTGCTGCAAACTGATCTGTTGCTTTCTGATCCTGGAGTTAAAGATGATCTCTGCATTATACAAAGGAAGTGTGGTATGAAGCTTCGCATCATAATAATTATTGGGGTTAAAGGTCTGGCTCACATTATTCACCTGCGGAAATTTTCCCGAACTGGTCAAACTGTTTAAAGTGCTGTAAACCGGGTTTAATAAATCGCCGATCGGGATTTCTATTTTACGTCCACCTCCGGATGTTAAATACGAGGTATTGAATTCTACGTCTGGCAGAAAAAGCCCTTTAGCTTCTTTTAGAGCATACAAGCTTTTTTGAAAAGCAAAATCCTGTTTATGCAAGCCAAGGTTATTTTTTAAAGCTTCATCCAGATAAGTTTGGAGAGGGGCCTGAGCAAAGACCTGCATGGGTACCCAATACACCAGGATAATCATCAGGACTCTTTTCAATTGGAAAATTAACTTCATTTGAATCATTGTTTATAAAATGAACACTGTTTATTTAGAGCGATGTGTTTTTTGTTTGTTACGGTTTAATTCAAAAAAAATATCATTGGTTATTTAGTGAACACTGTTTATTAAAGCGTAAATTTTTTAAGCTTTTATATTTCTCATAAAATAATCCAGGCTTTGAAGTAATAAATTCTCACTTAGGTCATCGTCAATATTTAAAGACTTAAATCTGTCCCGGATGCGTAAGGAAACCAGTCCGTGAACAAAGGACCATACACTCATTGAAATGATATGCGGATCACCGGCTTTGATCAGCTGCTGTTCCAGAGATTCAGAGACCGTTCTGACAAGGTATTGAAAAGCGTTATCACCGGCATCCCAATTGGCATGACACTCAATTTCAGCAAGTGGGGCTCTCATAATAAACATCAGATCGTAGTAATCCGGATTTTCGATTCCAAATTTCAAATAGGTCTTTCCCATCTCAACCAAGCGATCGAAGGGGTTTTGAATTTGGTTCAACAAGGTAAACTGCTGTCCCAGAAGTTCAAAACCTTGTTCATGGATCACATAAAAGATTTCATCTTTCTCTTTGAAATACAAATATATGGTTGCAGGACTATACTCGATATCATCGGCAATATTACGAATAGAAGTTTTTTCATACCCCTGCTCCAAAAACAGTTTAGTAGCCGATTCAATAATCAGTTTTCTTCTGTCCAGTTTATCCCGCTCTTTTCTGTCTTTGATTGCCATAATAAATAACACTGCAAATATAGTGAACACTGTTCAGTAAAACCAAATTATTCCGAAATTTTCACAAAAAAGGCCCTTGATTAAAATCAAGGACCTTTTAATCAAAAGACAATTAAATTTATGGACGCGCTATCTTCAACTGTTTGCCCGCGATATCTTCCCATCTGTAATAATGGAAGGTCTTATCGTCACTCATCACTACAAATAAGCCGTGTTTGAACGTTGCATTTAAGGGAACTGAAACTACATCAGAACCATCACTGTGAGAAGCTTGTACATTTGCTACCTTTAATAATTTGTGCTCAAATGGTTTTGTTTTTGTTCCTGCCCGGTCAAATATCCGGAACTTATTTGCCCCCTGATCTGATACCAGAATATATCCTGTAGTATCTGTTAATTTATAAATTGAAATTCCTTCGTGATCTTCTGTAAAACCAGTTGTTCCAAAAATAGACAATTCCTCATTTCCCTTTTCAGGATCAGCATAATATTGCCTTACTCCTACCTGCTCATCAGAATAATAGATATAGCCCAGTTCATTGTCGACCGCTATGGCCTCTATTTCTTTCTTACCACTGTATTTGCCAAATTTACGAACCAATGTTGCTTTAACAGCGCCATTCCCATCATCCCCGAGTAAGTACTGCCAGATGTATCCCCCTGTAGTAGGTCCGGTTTTTCGGCCAGCTATGGCATACATTTTTCCATTTTTAGCTGTATAGACAGAAATACCCATTACATCTCTAAACCCAGGTTCTGCTTCTCCCTCAAATGCAGGGATCCCACCATTATCTACAGGTGTCATATCTGGTAAGGCGAAAATGCGAAGCTTATGTGTAATACGTTCTGTTGTAATGGCAATGTCGGTCGGTTTTCCATTTAGAACCAATCCATAGGCGATGTCTACATTATTGGGGCGCTTGAGGTCTTTAACAACATGGACAATTTTCCCCTGAAGATCGTAAACATATAAAGCGCCATTTTCAGATTTATCTGTACCCACGATCAGACTCTTTGACGGATCTGAAGGGTTTAGCCAAATGGCCGGATCATCTGAATCAAACTGTACCGGTTCAGTAACTATAACAGGTTTAATAATGGTCTTATCCTCAAGAGGAGAAACAGGAATAGCTGGCTTTTGTGCGCACGCCAATTGAAGTTGTATCAGTAAAACGCCTGCGGCTATAATTGATTTATGCATGTATATTTTTTAATATAGGTAATTATTTAGTTCCGAATGCGCCGATATAACTGCCAGGTTCCGGAGATTTATAAATTGAACCATTGATCTCCAATCCAGAAGAATAATTTCTTTTGAAATTTGTTTTTCCCTTGTTCAGTGCCGCAGAACCGGGTTTCAAATGAAAATCCCATGCTATATTGAAAACCGGGTTTGTTACAGGATTGTCCAAAGGATAATTTACAAATTGAGGATCGTTATCGCCTGCTTTCTTACCAATTACGTCATTTGTACCAGCAATGATATCTTTTGAAGGTTGAAACTGATCTACAGTCACCTGGTCATAGCCATAATAATAATTATTACTAAAAACAGACCTGGAGTCTTCCAATTTCTTTGTATCCCGCTTAATCCCAAATCTTGTATTTGCAAACATATTATTATAGGCCTCAACTCTAACTGTTGCTTCTACCCAAATCGAACCACCTTTGGCTGTTGGCCTCCTCCAGCCAGTATTCACCATGGTATTGTTATAGGCAATTATGTAGGCCTGTGGCGTGCGATCACCTGCATTGGATAGCTTTAAGGCATTGGTATTTGCGCTATAGATTAAGTTATAAGCGATATCTGCCACACATCCGGATTTTAAATTAATCGCCTCTCCCCCCGTCAAACCTGTGGTATAAAATATATTATTGGCAAAAATCACTTGTCCGCCATCAATATAAGTACAATCTTCTTGCATGTTTCTTATGATACTGTTGGTAACTACCAGTTTGCCTTTGACATTAGAAAACCACAATGCTGGTAAATTTTCTCCTGCAATCGCTTTATAAAGCCCTTGTTTTACCGATGTGGAAGCATCGGATGTTGTAGAACCTCCATACTCGATGATGACGTGGTCTAACAAAAGTTCTGAGCAGGTTGGTGCGGCCAAAATACCGCCCCAAAGTTTTCCTAATTTTTTCGCTTCAGTCCTGAATACGGGATCAACTGTAAATCTTACTGGTGCTTCTGCAGTACCCTGAGCATAGAGATTGCCTTTTACAATAAACTCTGGCTTGGCGAGTGTATCCATGAGTACAGTAACCCCTTCCTCAATGATCAATGATTTTCCCTCAGGCACGATAACGTCCCCTTTTATGATCTGTGTACTTCCTTTTTGCCAAACACCTGAAATATCACCGGCAACTGTCCCATTTCCTGTATCTGGATCCACATCACTATTTGCCTTTTTACAGCCCGACAGGCCTAAACTAATTAAGGCAACATATATAAAAAACTGTTTAAACTTCATTTTCGTTGTTTTTAAAATGTACTTATTCGTTAAAGTTTGTAGCGTAATCCCAGCAAATATGTCTGCTTGTATTCGTCATCTCGAATGATGGTTCTACCATCAACTTGCTTGGCAAATGCCGCATCCCCGGGATTAGTCCCTTTTATAAAAAGTCTCGAAGGGGTATTCAGTAAATTTCCAGCCTTTATAAAAACGCTAAGACCATTTTTAAAACCTTTTTCCACTGAGGCATCCATTTGGATAAAGCCTTCTTGCCATAGATCCGCATCTACAAACTGCGAAACTGTATTAATCCTTGGACCGGTATAAGAAGCCGCAACCTGGGCATCCCACTTTTTCTTAGTGCTTTTATAAAGCAATGATAAATTTGCTACGTGTGCAGATTGTCCGTACAGTGGCCTGGTTTGCTCAACAATAAGATTTTCCGGAGATCCGCTGGCATTAATAACCCTTGAACTCTTTGGTGTGGTGATGCTGGAATGCGTATATGTATAGTTTGCTTTTATCCCAAGTTTACTGATGAACTTAATGTAGTCCAGTTCAATTCCATAGTTCTTTGCTACTCCAAAATTACCCGGGCTATAATAAATATCCTGTCCTCGGGTTTCATCTGGCTTAAAGATGTATTCTATAGGATCTTTAATGCGCTTATAAAATGCCCCTACAAGAAATTGATCTGTGCCGTTGGGGAAAAGTTCATAGCGTAGGTCAAAATTATCTGCTAATGCCCTTTTCAAATCAGGATTTCCACGCTCTTGATATTCCTCATTAACCACTTTACCGGGAAGTATTTCATAAAAACCAGGACGGTTCAAAGAACGGAAATAGGATGCCCTCAGGTTTTCATGTTTAGACAGCCCATATTTTAGGTTAAGGCTTGGCAAATAATCAGTATAGACCTGTTCTCCTTTCGGAAATTTCTCTTCATCCGGAAAAAGAAGTTCAAATCCCTGATTGGTATGTTCTACCCTTATACCACCAACAACCTGAAGATCATGACTTGTAAATTTAAACATACCATAACCGGCAGTTATTTTTTCAGATGCGTTGTTGGTTAAAGGATTACTAACCCCACCCGCAGGATTTTGAATCGAAAAAACAATATCAGTATAATTAGTAAAATCTTTACCGTACAAAGCCGCTGAGTTCGCTGGCGTCAGGGTATAATTATTATAGTAACTTGCCCTTTGTTTATCTCTGTATAAGCCACCTGCACTAAAGTCTACGTTTGTTCCGGCAATATCCGCGGTGTAAGTTAGATCCAGATAACCGGCTTTGTCCTCATCTGTATTTCGTTCCCATCTGCTGCTGCTTCCATTAGTTTTTACCACAGTCCTCTGGTCTGTGAAATCAATCTTTTTCCCGCTTAATGATATAGATGTATTATCAGGAACATCATTTTTTGCCGACGAATAGACTGCCGACCATTGAATTTTTAAACGATCCCCAATCAGTTTGTGGTCGCCATGAAGCGTGGAATTGTAGATCTGTTGTTCCGTCAGTCTGGAACGTGTCGTGTAACTCAGCTCTGCTTTTCCTATGGAAGGGTCATAATCTGTGGAAAAATCAGTGGTCTTTACATCTCTCACCTGCTGGTTGACCAGATTCACATAAGTATTGTATAAGCTGATCTTATTTTGCTGATTAAAGATGTAATCAATCTTCCCATGCAGGCCATAGCGCTTTTGCTGCTCAGAATACTGTCTTTCACTCAGACTAATAATTTTACCGTACTTATTTGATGCATCAACGACTGCGGAATTGTAAAAAGTACTATTTGAGCCTCTGTAGGTATTCTGATAACTACCAGCAACTATAACTCCAAGTTTATTGTTCAGGAATCGTTGTCCAATGGAAAGTCCACCTATAAGGTTTGGTGCCGGGCTTGCCGATTTGTAATCCCGTACTCCTTTTGGAAAATCATTCTGGGTTGCCTGGTAATTTTTCCCATAAAGATCATATGGTGATTTATGATTGATACTGGAAGCATCAAAACTCATGAAATTACGGTCAAAGAACATCTGACTATAGCCTGTCGCTATATTCGCATTAATTTGTAACCGCTGAGGGGCGTCTTTCATCACCATATTCACTACCCCGCCTACCGCGTCACCTTCCATATTAGGTGTCAAAGTTTTATAAACCTCTAAGCGCTCCAGAAGTTCCGATGGAAAAATATCCAGCGGTACGTAACGATATTTATTATCTGGACTTGGAATTTTAACACCATTAACTAAGGTGTAGTTATACCGTTTGTCCATCCCTCTTAAAATGGCGTACTGGCCATCGCCATTACTGTTCCGCTCAATAGAAACACCAGAAACCCGCTGAATCACATTCGCCACAGTCAAATCAGGAGACACTTCCATGGCCCTTCCTGAAACCATATTAACCAGGGGCACCGATTGCTGTTCCAGCCTGCGTGCTGTTTTTTCAGCAGAGCCATCATGTTTGGCCTGGATAACCACCTCACTCAGATCTTTTCCATTCTGCTCTTCCAGGTAGATTTTAAGCTTGTCGTTGTCTTCCTTTTGAATCTCAAGCTGCATCAATACCGTTTTATACCTTAGATAAGATACCCTTAAGACAAAATTTCCTGTTGGTGCATCCTTTAGCTCAAAAGAACCGTCCAGACCAGTAGAAGTGACCAAGCCTGTTTTTTCCAGCTGTATTGTTGCTCCAATCAGGGTTTCTCCCGTTTTTGAATCGTATACCCGCCCTTTAATGGTTGTTGCATGGGCCGCGGTGATACCTGATAATAAAAAAAATAGTGTTCGTAAAAATCGCTTCATTTTTTAATTAATTGACTGCCGTTTATTTTTGACAGGACAAATTTGGGAACTCAGGACCAGGCTTTGTAAAAAGCACCGTATACAAAAAAGATACATGCAAAAACTGACGTATACATCAAAGCAACAAGGCTACAAACAAAACGATAAAACACTGTAAAACAACAACTTAAATTCAATAAAATCGCCATTAACCTTTCATTACCCATATATTAAGTCATTGTTAAGCACACAAATCCAATTTAAATCGTCTGGATAAATGTACTCAGGTTGTCTCCTGTTGGAATGTTTAATTTCTTTCGTAACCGGTACCTCGCAATGCGTAAACTATCTTGAGAAATCCCAAGTAATAAAGCAATATCTTTAGAAGCCAGGTTCATTTTCAAAAGAGCCAATAGCCTCATATCATTAGAGGTCAGATCGTCACTGAGTTTTTTAAGCTGATCGTAAAAACTTTGATGCACCTGTTCAAATATATTTGCAAATTCTTTCCAATGCTGATCATTATTAAAACTCTGTGTAATCTGCTGAACAATTTGCTGTAGTTGTTTTTTCTGATCCCGTTTGTCATCTTTCACCAGGGCGTGCAACTTTTCCCTTACCTCTTCAAGGAGTTGATTGTTTTGGATCAGGTTTAGTGTATGTGAGGTCAGTTCCTTTGTTTTTAGTTCCAGTTCCTGTTTTAAGCTTTCTTCTTCCAGCTGTTTATTCCGGAGTTCCATCTCCATTAACTCCCGTTGCGCGTTATACACATCACTATTCTTCCTGGCTATTAATTTCTCATCTCTGATCTTCAACCTTTGCCGGCTAAAAATGGTCCAGACCAAAATCAATAGCAGAATAAGGACCAAACCGGAAGCTATCGCAATAATTCTGTTTGTTTTCCTGATATTTTCCAGCCGGACAATTTCACTGTTTTTCTTATCTGTATCATACAGTACCTGAAGGAAAGAGGTTTGCTGCGTACCTTCCTTAGAGTAAACCTCCATGGTATACTTCCGGCTAAGTTCCAGATAATCGTAAGCACTATCCAGCTGATTCAGTAACCTGAAAGTTTTGGCAATATCACGATAAGCCGATCCGATCTGATACAAGTTATTAGTCTTCCGGGCAAGAGCCAGCGCCTTGCGTGTTTGTTTCATAGCCTCGCTATACCGGCCCGTTTTTCTTAATATGTCTCCCAAATTATTGACAACCTCTATACTCGCTACTTGATTATGCTCTTCCTCATATAACGCCCTGGCGGTATTAAAACAATGGTAAGCAGAATCATATTTAGCAAGATCTTCGTAAATACTGCCCATGTTTTCATAGATCTTAGCTGTTCCAAACTTATTCCCTGCACGCTTATATTCTGCAAGTGCACGATTCTGATAAAATGAAGCACTGTCATATTGCTGGCGTTTCTCAAACAAATGACCTAAGTTACCATAGGTTTCTGCAACACCAGCTCTGTCATTTGATTTTCCATATAAACTTAAGGCTTGGCTATAGTGTTTCCAGGCTTTGTCATTTTGTTTGTTATAATAATAAAGCAATCCGGTATGATTTAAATTAGCGGCCAATAATATCGGATTCTTTTGCTCTCTGAATATCTTTTCGGCCCGCTGATAAAAATCCAGAGACTGAGCATAATGTCCCTCGTTAAAACAAATCTGCCCCATTTGCTGCATGCAAATCCCAGCGGTCAGGATATCCTTATTGTTCTCTGCTGTTGCATAGAGCTTTCTCAATAATAAAAAGGCAGAATCCGGAAATTGCCTGCTCAGCTGTTCAGTTCTTTTCAGCAGCTCACCATTGTTAGTTTGCGCGCTGCCCTGTACAGCATACAATTGCCCTAAAGCAGCCAATATAAAAATAAGCAACCTTAAGTATCGGTTAACCATGTAGTAAAAGATTTGATTTTCAATCGAATAATTAATACAAAAGAACTATTCACATATTACCTTAACATTAACCACGCTTAACGTCAGTATTAATTTAATGTTTACAAGGCCTTGAACAGGGCAAACAGGAGATTTTGTGCTTACAAACAAGCCCGATAAAAATTTTCTGCTTGAAATAGAATACATTAGCCATTTTCCACTCCAAAAAATGCATTATCTTATAAAAGTGTGCCTTTTTTATTTACCTTTGCAGCACAGCAAACGGGAAAGTAGCTGCAAGAACAAGGAAATTAGTACTGGTTCTGTTTTTTGAAAGACTAAGAAATTGAAAATCAACATCAGATTAAAATTTCTGAAAATATTTTAAAAAATATTTTGAAATTAAAAACAAAAGTTCTACTTTTGCAATCCCAACAACGAAGTAACTCAGTTACTAAATTGTAAATCAAGTTCGGGGTGTAGCGTAGCCCGGTATCGCGCCACATTTGGGATGTGGAGGTCGTAGGTTCGAATCCTGCCACCCCGACTTAAAAAAAGCCTTTAAATCTTAGATTTAAAGGCTTTTTTATTTTCATATAATTCCAACAAAAACATATAAGTACAATTGAAATCTGCTTAAGGAAGGAACAGATTAATCCGATCCTTAATTACTCCTCATTTAAACCCTTTCCACTAAGGATTTTCGGCATATATTTCTCTACCCTCGCCTCGCGGGTTTTGGATTGTTTAGGAGATGAAAAATGAAGAAGATATGCTCTTTGCCGCCCAGGTGTCAATCCATAAAATGCGGTTTTTAGTGCAGGGATCTGATCTAATTTATGCTGGAATTCTTTGGAAACAACAAATTCTTCCGTCTTTTTAAGTTCAACTTTCAAACCAGCCTTCTCTACCTCAATAGCTTCATAGATATAAGCCTTCAGTGTCGATTTCATTTCCAGGATTTCCAGAACATTGGTGAACCGGACTTGACGTGCCGCCTGCACATTTTTAGTTTGCTGAATTAAGATACCATCAGGATCCTGCAGCAATGCCCCTTTGAAAAACAGCAATGCACAATACTCTTTAAATACATGTATCAAAACGATGTTGTCATCCTGAAACGTATAACAAGGACAGCCCCATTTCAACTCTTCCCTCAGACCACTATCCAGCGCGATTATTCTTAATTGCTCCAGTTCTTGCTGCCATGCCTTGGCCTTGCTAAAATAAAAATCAACTTTTGAGTTCATAGCAGTAAATTAATTATTTTAATTTTAAACCTTTAACGAACCACGAAATCCTCTCGCAGCATAATATGAATCAGCTCTATTGTGATACGTAAAAACAGTGTTATAGCGCCGATCGCAAAAGATTGCTCCACCCAGTTTCCTAATATCAGCCGGTGTTTTCACCCAGCTTGAAGTTTTTGCGTCAAAATCACCCAGTTTCTGCAGCTCCCGGTATTGCTCCTCTGACAACAGATCAATCCCCATCGCAGCCGCCACATCCAATACATTACTCTCTGGTTTATGTTCTTTTCTTGCCTCCAATGCTATCCTGTCATAACAAAGACTTCTACGACCTTTAGGACTTTCATCTGAGCAATCATAAAAAACGTACTCACCCGTCTCTTTATCACGACCAATTACATCCGGCTCGCCTCCGGTTCTTTCCATTTCATGAAGTGACCACTGTTTTTCGGCATTCGCTTCCAATTTCATTTGTAGATCAGTCCACTCCAGATTATTATGGCGGTTCATATTTTTTTCAAAACGGACTTTCAAAGTCTGGAACAGACGCTCAAGCTCTTCTTGAGACAATTCCTTTTTAATGTGGCTCATATTTATCTGTTAACTAAAAATAATTCTTCTGCTTAAAGGTCTGAAATACCAGGAAACTACGGTTAAGACAAGTAACAATACTGGCCCAAAAAACTCTTTAACTCCATCTCCAACAGCCAGATGAGAAAAGACAGCACCTGACATTGCAAAAAAGAAACCTGCATAAGCCCATTCCTTTAGCAATGGCAACTTAGGCATAAGCACAGCCACAACGCCAAGAATTTTCCAAACCCCGATTATAGTTAGAAAATAGCGGGGATAGCCCAATTGAGCAATCTTCTCGACCTCGTCTTTCATCTTTAATAGCTGAACAATTCCAGTCGACACCATCCCCAGGGCAAGCCAGATCGTAGAAATCCAGTAGATGATTTTATTTGATTTATTCATGATCTTGATTTATTTAAAATGTCTTGCAATCGGTTATGGGCCATATTTATACCCTGAGCAAACGGCAACCGCAGCATACTGTCTCTAAATTCAACTGATTTATATACAACATGCATGGTCAGCTTACTGGTTTCTTTGCTGATTTCTTCAAATTTGAGAAACTCAAGCTGCACACCAAAAGGGGCATTTTCCATTTCGAATGTCCGGGTTATCTGTTGATTCGTAACGAATTCATGAATAACACCATTTGCCCGAAATACAACATTTCCCTTGTTATCGCTGGTTTCGAATTGATAACCTCCATGTTTTCTATTTTCAAGTTTCAACACCTTTGTTCCCATCCATTGTTCAACAATATCCGACTCTTCATAAGCTTTAAAAAGCAAATCCAGTGGCAAATCAAATTCCCTGGTAATCACCAAATCCTGCCTACCTTCTTCGGCATTAATTTTTGTTTTTAGTTCCATGCTATTTGCTTTTATATTCCTTCATTATACTTTCTAATGTGTTAAATCTATCTTCCCACATTTGCCGGAATGGCTCAATAAAATCAGCAACCTCTCTCATTTTTTTTGCATTAATGTGATAGTGAACTTCTCTGCCATGTTGTTCTTGTTTAAGCAATTCGCACTCCGTTAGTATTTGCAAATGCTTTGAAACCGTTGGTCTTGCTGTATCGAAATTTGCAGCTATTGCCCCTGCTGTTAAAGACTGCGAGGCAACCAACAGAAGTATAGCCCTTCTTGTCGGATCTGCTATCGCCTGAAATACGTCTCTTCTTAAATTCATTATGTAGCTATTTGACTACAAATATAAACGTAGTCATTTAACTACGCAAATTTTTATCTATTTTTTTTTGCATAGCTTTAAAACAACAAAACAGACCAGAAAAACAATATTAATATAGTTGATCCTGAAATATATTCCTCTCTATATGTTGAGCAAAAATAGTAGGGATACATAATCCAACGGCTGCCATCAAGAAGTAAAGCGTAGGAACATTTCCCTTAGTCTGATACAAGGAAAGTAAATTGACTCGTAAGTTTATAAACTAAACTTTATTTGAGCGTCAGTCATACCATGTAAATATAATGAAAAGCTCTATTCCCCACAGGAATATGATCGCATCAAAGCCAGTCTCTTTTTCAGCATAAAAAAATAAAAAAAATTTGCACGTATTAAAAAAACTTTTCTACCTTTATACCCGAGAGCGTTAATTTAATGGAAAGGGGCCGGGTCGCTAGACTTTGGCCCTTTTTCTATTTATGGAAATCTGAATTCCAAAATCCTTATCATACGCTCCATAGCTGTACTTTATCAGTTAATCCTCGACTACCTAAAGGGATTGATTTTTGTTGTAAACTCAACTACGTTATAATCCCCGGGACGATGAAAACACTTTGGAAATACCTAAAACCTCATAAAAAGCTTATTTTCTTCTCTCTTATCTTAGCCGGAGCAGCGCAATTACTCAGCCTCGTCGATCCTTTAATCTTTGGAAAAATTGTAGACAATTATGCCAGTAACCCTAAAGGGCTTTCCGAAAAAGAACTTATCCAAAGTGTAGTCTACTGGCTGGGCATTGCTGTCGTGATTGCCCTGCTCTCTAAATTCTTTAAGTCTTGTCAGGAATTCCTCACCAGAAAAACTGTTGCACAGTTCGGCATGCATATTTTCAACGATGGCCTGAAACAAACCCTGCGTCTCTCCTTTCAGGAGTTTGAGGAAAACAGAAGCGGGACCACTTTATCAGTATTGCAAAAAGTAAAAACAGATGCAGAACGTTTTGTCAATTCCTTTATCAATGTACTTTTTTCCTCTCTGGTGGGTACTGGTTTTCTACTTTGGTACAGCATCAGCAAAAACTGGATGCTTATTCCCGTCTTCTTTATTGGTGTAGTTGTACTTGGTTCCCTTACGGGATTGTTATCCCGAAAAATCAAGACTGTTCAGCGTCAGATTAACCGGCAAACGGACGCACAAGCCGGAGTCATTACTGAAAGCCTGCGCAATATAGAATTGGTTAAAAGCCTTGGATTAACCTTTCCTGAGATCAGGCGTTTAAACGAACAAACCCTAAAAATATTCGAACTGGAGATGTTTAAGGCAAAAAAAGTAAGCTTGCTTTCTTTTTTACAGGGAGCAACACTAAACATCCTCAAACAGTCTATCTTATTTATCCTTCTTTGGCTAATTTTCAGAAAAGTACTCAGCACGGGAGAATTAATTGCTATGCAATTTATTTCTACAGCCATTTTTGGGCCACTACAGGACCTGGGAAATATGATTCTCCAATATAGGGAAGTGGATGCCTCCATCCGGAATTTCGACAAACTTATGAATAAGCCTACGGAGCGACGACCAGAAAACCCGATAGCCATTGGCCCGCTGGAAAACCTGAGCTTTGAAGATGTTGTCTTCCGTCATAAAACAGCCGGTTACAATGCTATAGATAACATCTCCTTTGCTGTTAAGACAGGACAAACCATTGCCTTTGTGGGGCCCTCAGGTTCAGGTAAATCGACCCTGGTTAAATTGCTTGTTGGCCTGTATACCCCAGTAGAAGGCAAGATTTTCTTTAATGATGTCTATTCTACAGATCTGCGTTATAACCCTTTAAGAAGACAGATTGGCTTTGTTACCCAGGACACACAGTTGTATGCAGGAACCATTAAAGAGAATATGCTTTTTGTTAAACCTTCTGCCACGGATGAAGAGATCAGCGAAGCACTCCGGAAAGCTTCTGCTTCCGGACTAATTGCAAAAGCTTCACATGGCGTAAATACTATGCTTGGAGAAAATGGCATGAAACTCTCCGGCGGAGAGAAACAAAGAATATCCATCGCCCGTGCCCTGCTGCGTCAGCCCAGACTATTGATTTTCGATGAAGCGACATCTGCACTGGATTCTCTTACCGAAGAAGACATTACCACCACCATTCGTGAAATTTCTGCAAGCCGCGAACAAATGACCATTCTGATTGCACACCGGTTATCTACGGTGATGCATGCCGACATCATCTATGTGCTGGAAAAAGGAAAGATAGCAGAAACGGGTTCTCATGATGATCTTCTGCTTCAAAAGGGCTTATATTATGCCATGTGGAGACAGCAAGTGGGAGAACGAAGATTCCGTCCGCTGCCAGAAGAAACAGAATAGACACCTATTCATAAACGAACATAATGACTGTTCGAATACGAACAGTCATAATCCAAAAAACGCCTTTCTATAGCGTCAGAAGAGTTTTCTATTTTTTGGCATAACTATGGACTTATGGGTGATAACAATTAGAAATCACATGAAAGCAATTTTATTCATCCCGGTCTTATTCATCACGCTCCACACAGCCACACCTCAAAATTGTCAGGAAAAAAGGACCTGCACTTCAATTGCCGTTCCAGTCAAGCCTACAGTTTCAAAAGGTAATTTATCAGGAGAAGGCTGCATTCCCGGGTGGATGCTCAATATATTCCGTAACCTGGGTCCTCAAACCCATTAAAACTCTGAAACCACAACCTCTGCATCTGGATTAACCTTACTCCTATGCATATTTCCCCAATCAGACATTGCTTTTAACATGGGCTTCATACTCAACCCAAGCTCAGTGAGTTCATATTCTACCCTCGGCGGAACCACAGGATACACCGTCCGCTTCACAACCTGATCAGCTTCCAGTTCCCGCAACTGAGAAACCAGCATTCTTTCTGAGATCTGTTCTATAGAATTTTTCAGATCACTATATCGCATAGTTTGATGAACCAACCGACAAAGTATTGCAGGCTTCCATCTGCCACCCAATACCGACAAAGAATAAGCCATACCACAACTGTCGTTGATCTGTTTTTCATTAATAGCGTTCGTAGAAGATTCCTTTCTCATTTCTTACCTTTTTGTTAGTACCTGACAATTTAATGCATACCTGCAAATGTAAATATAAGCCTCTACTTTTGATCAGAATTAATACATAAACATTATGAACCGCTTAGAAAACAAGATAGCATTCATCACTGGCGGGAGCCGTGGAATGGGTGCTGCCATTAGCAAAAGACTCGCTGAAGAAGGTGCAAAAGTAGTTTTGACCTATTCGAAATCAAAAGAAAAAGCAGAAGCAGTTGCCGCTGAAATTAATGCAAAAGGAGGACATGCCCAGGCCGTTGAAGCAGACAGCATCGATCCTAAAGCGCTAACCAATGCTATCCAGAAAACCATTACCGAACTCGGCCCAATTGATATCCTGATCAATAATGCAGGCATCTATGTTGGAAAGGAATTTGAATCACATACATTGGAAGATTATGAAGAAATCATGGCAATCAACGTGAGGGCAGTATATGTTGCAGCTCTTGCAGTCGCCCCAAAAATGCCCCGCAATGGTAGAATCGTTACCATCGGCAGCAACATGGCTGAAAATGCACTCGGCCCCCAAACCACTTTATATACGATGAGTAAAGCTGCATTAGCCGGATTCACACGGGGATTGGCCAGAGACCTTGGTGCCAAAGGCATTACAGTAAACCTGGTTCAGCCAGGCCCCATCAATACCGACATGAATCCTTCAGATACTGAACTTGCAGATTTTCTGAGAAGCCGGATGGCACTTTCAGAATATGGAACCGGCGAAGATATTGCTGGACTTGTAGCTTATTTAGCCAGTGAAGAAGGGAAATACATCACAGGCACCGCCATCACAATTGATGGTGGGCTGAACGCCTAAATGCAAATACCTTAAACCTTTTAAATATAGTCCTGTTAATAGCTGTATAACTGATTGATCATCCTTTAAACAATTACTATCATGGCAAAGTATTCCGAAAAGGCATCAGAAAAAGTTGAAAAAGCGATGCACGAGAAAAAAGAAGGAACTCTGAAAACAGGAACAGGTAAAAAAGTAACCTCTAAAAAGCAAGCCGTAGCCATTGGGCTTTCAGAAGCAAGAAAAGAGGGAGCTAAAGTACCTAAAAAGAAAAGCTAATGGCTAATGCATAGTATTGTCCTCCATGTGGAAGCTGGGAGGGCAATAACTTTTCCGTTTTATTAAAGACAACGAAGTTTTCATTTACACTTACAAAATGGCATTTGTTTAATAAATATAGTATATTTGGTTAACGCCCGCCTATGAAAAGAATCTACAATTTAGCGTTTCCAATTGCATCGCTATTGCTATTCGGCTCTTCTTACAGTTACGGTCAGAATACTACCTTACAACAGTGCCTGGACAGAGCCTATCAAAACAATCTGACAGTAAAACAAGCAAGAACTTCTTTACAAGCCAGTAAATTTAACCTTCAGGCAGAAAAACAAAGTTATCTTCCAAAAGTAGACCTCCTTTCGAGTTACACCTACCTCAGCAAACCGATAGACATCAACCTTCAAACGGTTAGAGATGGTATTGTAAACG
>Ga0182008_10000109_pt1 | contig 62732 bp, 56 predicted proteins | sample Sormic07211129_1_FD_120482 | JGI IMG/M metagenome (GOLD analysis project Ga0182008, IMG submission 120482) | Rhizosphere microbial communities from Sorghum bicolor, Mead, Nebraska, USA - 072115-129_1 metaG | ecosystem: Host-associated > Plants > Roots > Rhizosphere | place: USA: Nebraska...
CGCGCCACGGGCGGCTGGAAGTTCGGCAACACCATCGATGGCTGCCAGGCCGAATACGTGCGTGTGCCGGACGCCCTGGCCAACCTGTGCCCGATCCCCGACGGCCTGAGCGATGAAGAAGTGCTGATGTGCCCGGACATCATGTCCACCGGTTTCTCCGGCGCCGAGCGTGCCGAGGTGAACATCGGCGACAGCGTGGCGGTGTTCGCCCTGGGCCCCATCGGCCTGTGCGCGGTGGCCGGAGCCAGGCTCAAGGGTGCCACCACCATCATTGGCGTCGACACCGTGGCCGCGCGCATGAGCGTGGCGCGGGAGCTGGGGGCGACCCATGTGGTGGACTTCAAGCAGGGCGACGTGGTCAAGCAGATCATGGACCTCACCGACGGTCGCGGGGTCGATGTGTCGATCGAGGCCCTGGGCACCCAGGGCACCTTCGAGTCGGCGCTGCGGGTGCTGCGCCCGGGGGGCAAGCTGTCGAGCCTGGGGGTTTATTCCAGCGACCTGCGCATTCCCCTGGATGCCTATGCCGCCGGCCTGGGCGACCTGAGCATCCTCAGCACCCTGTGCCCGGGCGGCAAGGAACGCATGCGCCGGCTGATGGAGGTGGTCGCCAGTGGCCAGGTGGACCTCAAGCCGCTGGTGACCCACCGCTTCAAGCTCGACGATATCGAGGCCGCCTACGAGCTGTTCGCCAGCCAGCGCGACGGCGTGATGAAGATCGCCATCACCCCATGACCCGTGTCACCGGGCGCCCTTGATACCGGTCAAGGCGCCCGGTAGCACGGCATTCCACACTCAAGCTCACGTATCGCCCAAGGAGGAGCACCATGAGCCAGTACCAGCGTCTGTTGCTGATCGCCGATCCACAGCAGCACCAATCCCCCGCGGCGCGCCGTGCCGTTGCCCTGGCCCGGGCCAGCGGCGCGGCGCTGCACGCCCTGGTGTTCGTCGAACCGCCGGCGCGCACCTACCTGTGGGAAGAACACCTGGAAGACAGCGAGCGCGAAGCCTACCTGCAGCGCCACGAGCGCTGGTTGCAGGTGGAAGCGCAGTGGATGGCCGAGGAGGGCGTGCAGGTCACCACCCAGGTGATCTGGAGCACCCAGGTGCTCAAGGACATGCTCGCCTACATCGACGAGTTCCGGCCTGACCTGCTGATCAAGGACGTGACCCTGGAGTCGGCCCTCAAGCGCGTGTTCGTCACCCCGCTGGATTGCCACCTGCTGCGCGAGGCGCCGGTGCCGATGCATCTGGTCAACGACGCGCCGCACAAGCTGCCCCGGCGGATTGTCGCCGCGGTGGACCCGGCCCAGTCCGACACCCAGATCCGCGGGCTCAATACCCAGATCATCCAGACCGCCCACGCCCTGGCCCTGCAATGCGACGCCCAGTTGCACCTGCTGTACGCCTACGACCTGATGCCGATGCTCGATGGCGTGGCGCCGGTGGCGTCCACCGCCTGGAGCGTCAACTGCCTGGACGAGTTGCGCGATTCCCTGCACAAGGAATTCGAACGCCTGGGGGATGAGCACAACGTGCCCCAGGAATTCCGCCACTTCATCATGGGCCCGCCGGTGCCGGGCATCGCCCAGTTCGTCGACGAATACCTGGTGGACGTGGTGGTGATGGGCACGGTGCACCGCACCGGCTTTGGCCGCTTGATCGGCAGCACCACCGAACGCGCCTTGTACTCGATGCCGGGGAGCATCCTGGCGGTGAAGGCGTCTGGCGCGGCCTGACACCCACGCCCGTTTCAGTCCGGATCGGCGCGCTTGCTGCCAGGCAGGTACGGCAGCAAGCGCTCGGTTTCCTTGCGCACCACCCCATAGCACTCGCAGCTGTGCTGTTCCAGCCGCGGCCGGTCAAGCACATTGATCCGGCCGCGGCTGTATTCGATGATGCCCTGGCGCTGCAGTTTGCCCGCGGCTTCGGTCACGCCTTCGCGACGCACCCCGAGCATGTTGGCGATCAGTTCCTGGGTCATCACCAGCTGGTTGCCCGGCAGCCGGTCCAAAGACAGCAGCAGCCAGCGGCACAGTTGCTGGTCGATGGAGTGGTGGCGGTTGCACACCGCGGTCTGGGCCATCTGGGTGATCAGCGACTGGGTGTAGCGCAGCATCAGCAGGAGCATTTCGCCGTGGCGGTTGAACTCGTCCTTGAGGCGCTGGCCGGGCAGGCGCAAGGCGTGCCCGGCGCTCTGCACGATGGCCCGGCTGGTGGTGCTTTCGCCGCCCATGACCAGGGCCACCCCCACCAGCCCTTCGTTGCCCACCACGGCGATTTCCGCCGAGGCGCCGTTTTCCATCAGGTACAGCAACGACACCACTGCATCGGTGGGGAAGTACACGTGGCGCGGTATGTCCCCGGACTCGTAGAGCACCTGGCCCAGGCTCAGGGCCACCGGCTTGAGGTGGGGCAGCAGGCGCTCCTGCACCGCCGCCGGCAGTGCATTGAGCAAGTGATTGGGCCCGTGCCCAAGGTTGTCGAACATCTCAGAACCACCGGATGGCAAGGCGTCAGCGCTCACTCAGGGTAGTCCAGGGTGTGGCCGGGTGTCTGTCATGGTGCCGGCTCCGTATGGGTCGCTGTCGGGGTATGCCCGGCCTGCGCGGGCAGGGCGGCGGGCCAGGTGAGCAGCACCCGGCGCGTACTGCCGTCATCCAGCAGCGGTATGGCCAGCCCCACCAGTGGCCGGCCGTCCAGGCTCAGGCTGAGGGTGGCGCCGGGGTTCTGCCGCACTTCAATACGGTAGAGCGTCTCGCCGAACCGATAGTCCAGGCTGTAGCCCGGCCAATGCGCCGGGATCACCGGTTCGATGTACAGGCTCTGGCCTTCGCGGCGCAGGCCCAGCAGCGACTCGACGATCAGCCGGTAAGTCCAGCCCGCCGAACCGGTGTACCAGCTCCAGCCGCCGCGCCCGGTGTGGGGCGCCACGCCATAGACGTCGGCGGCCATCACGTAGGGCTCGACCCGGTAGGTGGCGACCTGTTCGGCACTGCGCCGGCTTACCGGGTTGATCATGTGCAGCAGCTCCCAGGCCCGGGCACTGTCCCCCAGGCGGGCGAAGGCCATGCTCGCCCAGACCGCGGCATGAGTGTACTGGCCGCCATTTTCCCGCACCCCGGGCACGTAGCCCTTGATGTAGCCCGGGTCCAGGGGGCTGTGGGCGAAAGGTGGGTCGAGCAGCAGCACCACGCCGCTGTCGCGACGCACCAGGTGCTGGTCCAGGGAGGCCATGGCCTGGTGCTGGCGGGCATCGCTGGCGGCGCCGGACAGCACCGACCAGCTCTGGGCGATGGAGTCGATGCGGCACTCCTGGTTGCTGGCGCTGCCCAGGATCTGGCCATCGTCGAACCAGGCGCGGCGATACCACTGGCCGTCCCAGGCCTGGCTGTCGAGGGCGGCGCGCAAGGCCAGGGCCTGGGCGCGGCACTCCCGGGCGAAGTCCGGGTCCTGGTGCTGCTCGGCGGTGACGGCAAAGCGTTGCAGCACTTCATGGCCGAAGAAGCCCAGCCAAACGCTTTCCCCCAGGCCGTGTTCACCGACCCAGTTCATGCCGTCGTTCCAGTCCCCGGTGCCCATTAGCGGCAAGCCGTGGACCCCGCGCCGCTGGCCGTGCTCGATGGCGCGCCGGCAGTGCAGGTAGAGGCTTTCCCGCAGCCCGCTGGCCTGGGGCAGGTCGTAGTAGGACTCTTCCCCGGAATTGAGCAGGCGGCCTTCCAGGTAACCCACTTCGACCTCCAGCACGCTGTGGTCGCCGGTGATCTGTACATAGCGGCTGGTGGCCAGGGGCAGCCACAGGAAGTCATCGGAGCAGCCGGTGCGCACCCCGCGATTCTGTGGCGGGTGCCACCAGTGCTGGACGTCGCCCTCGGGATACTGGTGGGCGGCGCACAGCAACAGGTGCTCGCGGGCCAGGGCCGGCTCGGCGTGGATCATCGCCATGCTGTCCTGCAACTGGTCGCGAAAGCCGATGGCTCCGCCGGACTGGTAGAAACCGCTGCGGGCCCAGAAGCGGCAGGCAATGGTCTGGTACATCAGCCAGCCGTTGGCCATGACGTCGATGGCTGGGTCCGGTGTGCGCACCTGTACCGCGCCCAGGCTGCGCTGCCAATGCTGGTGCACGGCCGCAAGCTCGGCCTGCGCCATCTGGCTGCCGCGGTACTGCAGGACCCGGCGGGTGGCGGCCTTGGCATCCACTTCGGCCCCCAGGCGGAACAGCACCTCCCGGCTCTGGCCGTCCTCCAGTTCCAGGCTCACCTGCATCGCCGCGCAGGGGTCGAAACCGGCACCGGAGCGCCCGGACAGGCGCCCCCGAGTCAACGCTGCCGGCGCCGCGAGGCTGCCGTTGCGGCCGATGAACTCACTGCGATCGCCGGTGAAGCTGCTGACCTCGGCGTCCGTATCGAGAAACGCCACGTGCCCGGAAAACTCCATGTTGTAGGGGTTGCGGGCGAACAGTGCGCCGCTCACCGGGTCGCTTTCGCTGACCACGTGCATGGCCGAGCGGCTGCGGGACTCTCCCAGCACCCATTCCACATAGCAGGTGGCCGACAAGCGCCGTGGCCGACCGCTGAGGTTGCGGATCTTCAGCCGCGAGAACTTGATCGGCGCCTGCAGCGCCACATAAACCGTGAGCTCGCTGTGGATGCCGTCCTCTTCATGCTCGAAGACGCTGTAGCCGAAGCCGTGGCGGGTGCGGTAGCTGCCGCTTCCGGGGCAGGGCTGGGGAGTGGGCGACCAGACCCGTCCGCTGTCTTCGTCGCGCAGGTACAGGGCCTCGCCGCTGGGGTCACTGACCGGGTCGTCGTGCCACGGGCTGAGGCGGTATTCGTGGGCGTTCTCACGCCAGCTGTAGGCGCCGCCGGTTTCCGAAATCACCGTGCCGAACAGCGGGTTGGCGAGCACGTTGGCCCAGGGCGCGGGCGTCGGCTGCCCGGGGTTGAGGGTGATCAGGTATTCACGGCCGTCGCTGCTGAAACCGCCGTAGGGGGTTTCCAGGATCAGCTCTGGCGCTGCAGCGGTGCTGGCTCGGCTGGCGGGTGGTGGCAGGCGTACCAGGGGCGCTTCCAGGCGCGGCAGAGAAGGGTCGGCGCGGCGCCGGTGGACTTGCTCGGCGAGGCTGCCGCGGCTGTCGCTGACCACCAGGCGCGCCACCGCCAGCATCAGCGTGCGGTCCTCGCCGGACAGTTGCTGGGCCGGGCGCACGAAGATGCCCCCCGGGCGGTCGATCAGGCTGGCTTCGCTGCCGGAGGTCACCAGGCCCATGATCAGGTCCTGGAGCTGCTGGCGGTAACCCGCCTGGTCCTCGTTCCAGATCACCAGGTCCACCGCCAGGCCTTTTTGCCGCCAGTAGGCGTGGGCCTTGATCAACTGCTGCACCAGGGCAATGTTGGCCAGGTCGCCCACTTGCAGCAGGACGATCGGCAGGTCGCCGGAAATGCCCTGGCCCCAGAGCCCGGACTGGCTGCGCCGGTTGGCCTGCAGCAGGCTGTTGTCGGCGCGCAGGGTGGCGTTGGCGTAGAGCAGCGAAGCTGCCATCTGCTGGAACAGCCGGGCCTCGGCCAGGGATGCGTTGAGCTGGCGCAACAGCACCTGGCTGTGGGTCCAGGCCAGGTCGAAGACCCGGTCCGCCAGGTGCCGGTCGCGGTATTTGTGGATCAGTTGCAGGCAGTGTTCACGGCTTTCGGCGACCCCGGTCACCAGGTCGATGGTGGCGCTCTGGCCGGGGTCGAGGGTGATCCGGCAGCGGATCGCCACGATCGGGTCGAGCACCGGCCCGGCGCTGCCCGAGAGCCGTTCGGTCTGTGGGTCCAGGGCCTGGGGCGCGGCCAGGTCGCGGCCACGGCCGATAAAGCGCGCGCGGTCGGTTTCGTAGGAAATCGCGTCGATGTCCACGCCGTGGGCTGCCAGCAGGTGGCACATCCAGGGCACCGGCTGCTCCTGGGAACGTGGCCGGCGGCTGCAGACGATGGCCTGCCAATCGGGCAGCAGTTCGGTCTCGATGAACAGGTTGCTGAAGGCCGGGTGGGCGGCATCGCTTGGAGCCGGGGCCAGCACCACTTCGGCGTAGCTGGTGAGCTCGATGCTGCGGCGTACCCGGGCGCGGTTGCAGATGTGCAGGCGGCGCAGCTCGATGGGGTCTTCGGGGGACACGACGATTTCCGTGTGGCTGTCGAAGTCCTGTTCACGCACGCGGAATTCGGCCCGGGCGTCGGTGAAGATCGCCTCGAAGCTTGAAGGGCGGCCTCGGGTCGGCTGGTAGGCGGCGGACCAGAACGTGCCGCTGGCCACGTCCCGCAGGTAGCAGAACTGGCCCCAGTGATCGCGGGTCGGGTCTTCGTGCCAGCGGGTCACCGCCAGCTCGTTGCAGCGGCTGTAGCCGCCGCCGGCGCTGCTGAGCATGACGTGGTAGTGGCCGTTGGAAAGCAGTTGCACCGCCGGGCGCTTGCGGTCCGGGTCGGCGAACACCCGCAGTTTGTTCTCGTGGGCCCGGGCGGCTTCGTCGGCCGCCGGGGCACCGGCGGCATGCAGGTACTGGGCGGCGGTTTTCGGCACTCGTTCCTGCAACAGCAGGGCGATGGCCTGGAACTGCGGGTCGGATTCGAAGCGCCGCTGCATGGGCTGGTCCAGCAGCAGCCACGCCAGGGACAGCAGGCTCATGCCCTGGTGGTGGGCCATGAACGATTGCACCACGGCATGGTTCTGGCCCCGGGGCAGGCGCGACTCGGTGTAGTCCACGGCTTCATAGAGGCCGAAGCGGCCCTGCAGGCCCAGCTGGGCCAGGCGCTGCAGGTTCTGGCAGGCTGCCTGGGGCGCCACCATCAGCGCCAGGACGCTGGCGTAGGGCGCCACCACCCGTTCCGCGCCGAGGCCACGCTTGAGCCCCAGCCCCGGCACGCCGAACGCCCTGTACTGGTAGTTGAACTGGCTGTCGAGGGTGTTGTAGCCCGACTCGGACACGCCCCAGGGCAGGCCCAGTTGCTGGCCGTGCTCGATCTGCAGGGCCACGGCGGCGTGGCAGGTCTGGTCCAGCAGGGTGCCCTGGTAACTGGGCATCACCAGCATCGGCATCAGGTATTCGAACATCGAACCGGTCCAGGACAGCAGCACCGGGGTACCGGCGCTGCTGGTGAGCAGGCGGCCGAGGGCAAACCAGCTTTCCTGGGGCAACTGCCCCTGGGCGATGGCGACAAAATGGGTCAGGCGCACTTCCGAGGCCAAGAGGTCGTAGTAGCCGGCATCCAGGCGGTGCTCGTCGGCGTTGTAGCCGATCACCAGCAGATGGCGCCGGGTGTCGTAGAGGAAGCCGAAATCCATCTGCGCCATGCCGGTCACTTGCTCCAGCAACTGGTTCACCGCGGTGCAGCGTTCCAGCGCCAGTTCCCGTAGCGCGGCGATCCGCCCATGGTGCCGGGGCAGCCAATAGTCGGTGTCCAGCTCGGCCAGCTGGCGCCAACTGAGGAGGCCGAAGCGGCGACCGTCGGCCATGGGCGGTGGGGTGCGCCAGAGCAATTCGTCATGCAGGTCGCGACATTGCGCGGTCAGCGCCTGGTGCCAGAAGGCGCTGTCATCGGATGCCTCGCCGTGGGAGTCGACGGCGCTCTCGCCAATGCGTTGCAACAGGCCCAGCAGGCCCTCGGCGCTGACCCCGGCATGCAGGCTCAGATGTTCATGCACGGCGCGGGTTTCCAGGCGCCAGCGCAATACGGCCGCGGTGTCCTGACCCGCTGCGGTGAGGGCGTCCTGGAGCACGTCGAGGCAGTCCAGCAGGCCGTTGGCGATCTGCACCGGGGACGGCGGGCTGTCCCTCAGGCCCTGCAAGCCCGGGCGCAGGGTCAGCAGCATCCCGGCCAGGTTGCCGCTGTCCACCGTGGACACATAGCGCGGTGGCAAGGGCTCCAGGCTCTGGGTGTCGTACCAGTTGTAGAAGTGCCCTCGATAGCGCTCCAGCCGGCCCATGCTGGCGAGCATCCGTTCCAGGCGCTGCAGCAGCCGGCTGCTGCTCAGGTAGCCGAAGTCATGGGCCGCCAGGTGCGCCAGCAGGGCCAGGCCCAGGTTGGTGGGGGACGTGCGATGGGCTACCCGCTGCTGGGGTTGCTCCTGCAGGTTGTCCGGGGCCAGCCAGTTGTCCTGGGGGCCGACGTACTGGTCGAAAAAGGCCCAGGTGCGGCGGGCCAGGCTCTGCAGGAAACGCCGCTGGCCCGTGTTGGGCACGAAGGCCACCTGGCTGGCGGGGCGGCTCAGCCACCAGGCCAGGGCCGGGCCGGCCAGCCAGGCCAGCAGCAGGGGCACGGCCACCAGCAACTGTGGGCGCGGCCACGACAGCCCGGCCAGGAGCAACGCCAGGGCCGGGCCGACCCACATCCGCCGGTAGAGCTCCAGCAGGCTGTCATCGGGGCCGCGTTCGGCTTCCCGGGACGGTTGCCATTGCAGGCGATACTCCTTGCTGATGCTCATGCGCCATAGCGCGCGGCCCAGGGCACCCAGGCTGTAGGCCACCTCATGGGGCAGCCAGGCCAGGGGCAGCAGCGCCCTGGACAGGTGCTGGCCGGCTGTGCCCAAGGCGGCCACCAGGTGTTGTTGCAGGGGCACATCCGGGGTCTTTTCCAGCAGCTCGCGAAAGGCCGCCGACAGTGGCAGAACCAGCAGCAGAATCAGCACCGCCAGGGTCCAGGCCACGGGGTGGGTGGCCCCCAGCCAGCCCCACAGCAGCATGCCCAGCAGGGCCATGGGCTCCAGGCTGCGGCGCAGGTTGTCGAGGATCTTCCAGCGCGCCAGGGGGCTCAGGCGATTGCTTTCCAGGCCTCCACTGGCCTTGGGCGACCAGGGCAGGAGCCACGGCAGCAGTTGCCAGTCACCGCGGATCCAGCGCTGGCGGCGCTTGACGTCGGCGCTGTAGCGGGCCGGGTATTCCTCGAACAGCTGCACATCGCTGAGCAGCCCGGAGCGGGCGTAGCAGCCCTCGATCAGGTCATGGCTGAGGATCCGGTTGTCGGCGAAGCGCCCGCCCAGGGTCTGCTCGAAGGTGTCTACGGCATAGATGCCCTTGCCGACGAAGGAGCCTTCCTGGAACAGGTCCTGATAGACGTCCGATACGGCGCGGGTATAGGGGTCGATCCCGGCGTCGCTGGCGAACAGCCGGGCATAGGCCGAACGGGCGGTGCTCGACAGGCTGATGCCGACCCGCGGCTGGAGAATCCCGTAGCCGCTGACGATGCGCCCGCTCAACGGGTCGGCCAGGGGCCGGTTCAGGGGGTGGTCCATGGCTCCCACGCATTGCTGGGCCACGTCCCGGGGCAACTGGGTGTCGCTGTCCAGGGTGATCACGTAGGTGATTTCAGGCAGTGCCTGGATATCGCCGACGATCAGCGAAAAACGCTCCCGACCCCGGCCGCGCAGCAGGGCATTGAGGTCTTCGAGCTTGCCGCGCTTGCGTTCGTGGCCCATCCAGCAATGTTCCGCCGGGTTCCACAGGCGTGGCCGGTGCAGCAGGTAGAAGCGCTCCACGGCTTCTTCGGGGTACTTCAGGTTCAGCGCCTCGATCCGTTGCCGGGCCAGCATCAGCAGGCCGGCATCGGCGTCCAGGGTTTCGCTGGGGGCGTCGAGAAAGTCGCTGAGCAGGGCGAAATACAGCTGGGCGTCGCGGTTGGCCAGGAAGCGCACTTCCAGCCCTTCCACCAGCTCCTCGACATCCGCCGTGCAGCCGATCAGGCAGGGCACCGCCACCAGGGTCCGGGCTCGGGGAGCAATGCCTTCGCTGTAGTCCAGGCGCGGCAGGATGCCGGGGGCCACGGTCAGGGTCACCAGGCCGTTGATCAGGCCGATGGCCAGCCGGCTGGCGAGCAGCAGCGCCGGCACCGCCAACAGCCCCAGCCAGTAGTGGCCGGAAGTCGCTTCCTGATACAGGGCACTGAGGAAGGGCCAGGCGAACAGGGCTGAGAGCAGGATCACCGGCACCAGGAAAAAGCCCAGGGGCGCCTGGGTCAGCAGGCGGCGGCCACGTTCAGCCAGGGGGACTCGGGCGCCGATCTGCTGTTCCAGGGTGCGCCGGCCAGCGCCGATCAGGTAGTGACCGACGTGGCCGGCCACGGCTTCCGGCGCCTCGGCGCGGTACTGGGCGCGGGCCAGCTCGATGCACTGGCGGGCCACCTGTTCTTCACTGTGGCGGCAGTGCCGGGCCAGGCGTTCGAGCACATGGCGGTAATGGTCGCGGGTGGCGAAATCCATGCGTCGGTAGACCCCCGCGGGGTCCTGTTCCAGTACCTGTTCGACCCGGCTCATCAGCTCGACGAACTCGCGCCAGTTGCTGGCCGAGAGCAGGCGCAAGCTGGAGATGCTGTTGCTGATGGAGACCTGGTCGGCGGCCTGCTGCTGGGCGTCGAGCTGCACCAGGCGCTCGATGTTCAGCCCGGTTTCCCCCAGCAGTTGCTCGATCCAGGCCAGGGGCAGCACCAGGGCCGCGTTCTGTCCTTGCAGGCGACGCGCCAGCTCGGCGACGAAGGCGGCGGTCATGGGCGGTGCCGAGCGGGCCATGTCGGCCACCGCCAGCACCACGCTCTTGGCGTCTTGCTCGGCGGTTTCCATCAGGCGGTCGGCCCAGTCGTTGGCCAGGTTGCGCTCGCTCCAGTTGGCCATGACCCGGAAGGCCACCCGGCGCAGGTTCTCGATCAGGGCCAGGCGCAGCATGATGGGGATTGCCCATAGCTCGCCGAGCATCAGCGGGGTGACGCTCTGGTAGCTGTCGACGAAGCGCCCCAGGCTGTCGGTGTCGACCCGGCCGTCGCCGTGGGAAATGGTTTCCAGGGCGATGTCATAGACCCGCGGCAGGCCCGCCGACTGGCCGTTGGCCAGGCGCGGCAACTGCCGGCTGTAGCCCCGGGGCAGGTGGGTGCGGGTGATGCGGATCTGTTCTTCCAGCAGGTAGTAGTTGTCCAGCAGCCATTCCGCGGCGGGGGTGGCCCGGGGTGAGGCGTGGGTGGCGGCGGTCAGGCTCTTGCAGCAACTGGCCAGGGCGCTGGCGTTGTCCGCCAGGCGGGCCAGCAGCCAGTCCGGGGTGCGGCTCGGGCTCAGGCGATGCTGTTGCGCCAGCAGGGTGCCGTGGCGGGCCATCTGTTCAGTGCTGAACAGCTCCGAGCGCAGCGGCGCCTGGTATTCGACGCTGTTGCGCGAGGCCTTCCATTGGCCGTATCGGGCGGCGGGCAGCCGCCAGAACCTCAGGAATGCGTGGGTCCAATGACTGTCCATGTTTTCCTTGGCATAACAGAGCCGTCCCTCGGCACGGGGTGCGAGGGAGGGCCGGGAGCGGGGCGTGCGGTCAAATCGAGGCACCGTCGCGACGAGCGTGTCAGGCAAAAATCTGCAACCTTGAGGTTGCCGGGCAGAGGCGAGGGTTGTCTGTGCGCTGGGGCACATAGCCTGGCGATAAGGATGAAGGGTGACGCTGCTTGTAGCCGCTGCCGAGCTTGTGAGGCTGCGACAAGGGCCGCAGGACCTTCAGCGCTCTCAAGAGCGGCGCCTGCTTCGCAGTCGTTCGCAGCCTGCGGCGGCTACAGGGACCGTATGGGCTGGGAGCTGCTTTGAAGGTGAGGCGATGCGCCTTCTTTTTAGTTCTGGTCCGACACTGCACTCTTCGGGAGTCGGCTATAAAGCTCGCCACAATCTCACCGCTGGCAGGCCCATGAGTCTCGCTTGCCCTGCATGGGTGATTTTCCGCCGCTTTTTTCACTGTTAATCTTGCCGCCATGACCCATGCCTCCCCCCATCGCCCCCACATTGCCTGGACGCTGTATTTCTGCGTGCTGTTCAACGTGTTCGTCTGTGGCCTGGGCCACGGGCAGATGGCCGGGCTGGAGCTCAATGGCGTCGGCGGGCAATTCTGTTCCGCCATGGGCAACCCGGGCCCGGCCCTGGACGGCGACTTCAGCGATCAGGCCGCCGCCGGTGGGTTGAGCACGTTCATGTGCCCATTGTGCTCGGCCGTGAGCCTGGGCATCGCGCTGCTGTTTTGCCTGGGCTGGCTGCTGCGCCGCCAACGCCCGCCACGGCTGGGGGGCGAGCAGCGCAGCAAGGCGCCGCCGCGCTCTTGCTGGCCTGCGCTCAATCCCCGGGCACCTCCTCTGGGCTGACTCGCTCCGGCGACCGTCATCGGCGGTCGCGCTTTCTCGTCCTCCGGCACTAGCTGCACGGTCGCTCCGGCGACTGTTGCCGGACGCTGTTCGATGATTTTTTTTCGAGTCCGAGTCCATGAAACACCTCAATCGCTCCCCCCACTGCGCGGCGCTGTGCTGCGCCCTGTCGTTCAATGCCCTGGCCGACTCCCCGCTGGAGTTGCCGCAGATGCGCATCAGCACCGACGAAGAACGCAAGGTCGGCCTGCAACTCGATACCCAGGGCAGCACCGGCTCGCGCCTGGGCCTGACGCCCCGGGAAACCCCGGCTTCGGTCAGTGTGGTCAACCGCCAGCAGATCGAGCAGCGCGGCGCCGCCAATACCCAGGACATCCTGGCCAGCGTGCCGGGGATGAACGCGGCCTCGTCCCCCGGGGTGCCGGGCTTCGTGTCCTATCGCGGCTTCTCCGGGGCGCAGATCACCCAATTGTTCAATGGCATCAGCGTGCAGTACGACTCCATCGCCGCGCGCCCGGTGGACAGCTGGATCTACGACCGGGTCGAGGCCGTCGGCGGGCCGTCGAGCTTTCTCTACGGCGCCGGCGCGGTGGGCGGTTCGATCAACTACATCACCAAGCTGCCGTCGCGCACCGAGTCGTTCAATGAAGGGCGGGTCAGCTATGGCTCCTACGACAGCACTGAAACCTCCTTCGGCTTCAACCACGCGCTGAACGAGGGGGGCGGCCCGCGGCATTACGCGCGCCTGGACCTCAGCCACACCACCAGCAACGGTTATGTCGACCGTGAACAGCGCGACGCCTGGACCACGGCCTTCTCCCTGCTGACGGACTTCAACGACCAGCTGTCCCACACCCTGGCCTACGAGTACCAGGACGAGCGCGTCGACAGCCCCTACTGGGGCACCCCGGCGCTGAACCCGTTGGGGGGCAAGATGGAGGTGGACAAGAGCCGGCGCTTCGAGAACTACAACGTCCGCGATGGCCGTTACGAACAGCGGGTGCAGTGGTTGCGCTCGATCATCGACTATCAGGTCGATGACCGTACTTCGCTGCGCAACACCCTGTACCACTACAACGCCGACCGCGAATACCGCAACCTGGAGACCTACGCCTACAACAGCGACAACAGCCAGGTGGTGCGTTCCGGCATCCTGCTCCAGCGCCACGCCCAGGAGCTCAACGGCAACCGCTTCGAGCTGCTGCATCACAACACGCTGTTCGGCCTGGACAGCCAATGGTCGGCGGGCATCGACTACAGCCACAACGTGATGAGCAACTTCCCGCGCTCGGTGTCGGGCTCACTGCCCGGCGTTGATCCGGGCGATTTCGACCCGGGAAGCTTCTGGGACTTGCCCGGCATGCAGCGCGGCTTCGACAAGAACCGCCGCAACCAGGTGGACACCTGGGCCCTGTTCCTGGAAAACCGCCTGCAACTGAGCGAGCGCCTGTCCCTGCTCAGCGGCCTGCGCCACGACCAGATCGACCTGCAAGTGACCAACTACCGCGCCGTCACCGAGGCCAACCCGGCGTTTTTCCAGCGTAAGTACCGCCCGACCACCGGGCGCCTGGGGCTGGTCTACGAGCTGACCCCGGCGGCCAACGTGTACGTGCAATACAGCACCGCCGCCGACCCGCCGGCGGGCATCCTGACCACCGCCAGCTATGGCCAGGTGCGCGACTTCGACCTGAGCACCGGCAACCAGTGGGAGGTCGGCAGCAAGTTCGATTTCCTCGACGGCCGCGGCTCGGCGACCCTGGCCGCCTACCGCATCGAGCGCAAGAACCTGTCCACCGCCGACCCGAGCAACCCCGGCAGCAGCCAGCCGGTGGGGCAGCAGTCTTCCCGGGGCGTGGAACTGGCGGCATCGCTGCGGGTGACGCCCAGGCTGCTGGCCGAAGGCAACTTCGCCTACGTCGATGCCCAATACGACGAGTTCTATGAAAACGTCGGCGGGCGCCCGGTATCGCGCAAGGGCAACAGGCCTACCAACATTCCGGACAAGGTCGGCAACCTGTGGCTGACCTATGACCTGGCGCCGTCCTGGCAGGTGGGCAGCGACGCCCGCTACGTGTCTTCGATGTACGCCAATGCGGCCAACAGCCGCTACGCGCCGGCCTACACGATCTTCGGTGCCTTTGTCGGCTATCAGGTGAACGCCGATACGCGGATCACCGGGCGGGTGCGCAACCTCACCGATCAGGTCTACGCCCGCACCACCGCACCGAGCCAGCTGTACCTGGGGGCGCCGCGGACCTTCGAACTGGCGCTGCAAACGCGCTTTTAACCTGAGCCAGCGGGGCGCCCGGTGGCGCCCCGCGCATCTGCGAGTTGCCTGTGATGAAGCGTTACCTGTACCTCTGGCACCGTTGGCTGGGCATCGTTGCCTGCCTGTTCATGGCCCTGTGGTTTATCTCCGGGGTGGTGATGCTGTATGTCGGCTACCCCAAGCTGACCCCGGCCGAGCACCTGGCCCACCTGCCGGTGCTGCAACTGGAGCCTGCCCCAGCCGACCTGGGGCAGGTGCTGCACGCCGCCGATCCGCACCAGCCGCCCACCCGCATCCGCCTGACCACGGTGGCGGGGCAGCCGCGCTACATCCTTGAATACCCCGGGTCGCGCAAGGTGGCGGTCGACTCCCAGAGCGGCCTGCCGGCGGCGCCCCCCGATAGGGTCGAAGCCCTGGCCGCGGCCCGGCAGTTCGCCCCCGAAGCGGTGGCGCGTGATCGTGGCGTAGTGCAGGAAGACATGTGGAGCCTGTCCCGGGCCCTGGATGCCGACCGGCCGCTGCACCGGGTGGCCATTGCCGATGCCGAACGGCGCCTGCTGTATATCTCTGGCACCACCGGCGAGGTGGTGCGTGACGCTACCGCCAGCGAACGCGGCTGGAACTGGATCGGCGCCTGGCTGCACTGGCTGTACCCGTTGCGGGGCATCGGCATCGATGGCGCCTGGGGGCCGATCGTCACCTACCTGTCCCTGGCCGCCACCCTGATGGCGGTGCTCGGCCTGGCGGTGGGCGTGCTGCGCTGGCGCTTCAAGCGCACCTACCGCAACGGCTCGCACTCGCCGTACAAGGGGTTTGCCCGCTGGCATCACCTGGGGGGCATGCTGTTCGGCGTGCTGCTGATCACCTGGATCTTCAGTGGCCTGATGTCGATGAACCCGTGGAAGCTCTTCAGCAGCGCCCAGCCCTTGTCGGTGGCGGCGTACCAGGGTGGTCCACTGGGCGCCCTGGCCTTCCCGCTGAATGCCGGGCAGGTCCTGCAACGCTTTGCCGATGACGGCCTGCAGGCCCGGGAACTGGAGTGGCGGATGATCGCCGGCAAGGGGTATGTGATTGGCTATGACGGCGCCGGGCGTACGCGGATCTTCGACATGGCCGGGGATCGGGTCCAGCGCCGGTTCCACCCCGGCACCTTGCAGCAGGCGGCCTGGGCCATCCGGCCAGGGCAACCGATGCTCGTCGAGCAACTTGCCGCCTACGACTTCTATTACTACGCCCGGGAACCGCAAAGCATGATGGGCCACCTGCAGCAGCGCCTGCCGGTGCTGCGGGTGCGTTTCGACGACCCGGCGCAGACCTGGCTGCACCTGGACCTGCACACCGGCGCCATCGTCGGCCAGTTGGACCAGCCGCGCCGCGCCTCGCGCTGGCTGTTCGCCCTGCTGCACAGTTGGGACTGGCTGCCGCTGCTGGCCAACCGGCCGTTGTGGGATCTGTGGATGATCGCCTTCAGCGCCGGAGGTTTGCTGGTCAGCGCCAGCGGGGTGGTGCTGGGCTGGCGGCGCCTGGGGCGGTCGTTGCAGCGGCGTTGACGCGGGGGCAGGGGAATACACCGACCTGGATCAGCCTAATGGGATATTTTTCCCGTTTAACCCACCGGCGGCCGGTCCAGCGGTGATAATGCGCGCCAGCCACTCACGTTCAGCCATTGGAGCCCGTCGCGCCCATGTTCGTCATCACCCCGCAGGACCCTGAGACTTACCGTCGGCAAACCCGGCGCAGCACCTTGATCATCGCGCTGGTGTTCATTGCCCTGGCCATGCTGTTTTCCAGCGCGGCGGTGGCGCTGTTCGGCCAGCCCGGCGGGGACAACCTGCTGTGGAACGCGGCAGGTGTATTCACCGGCCTGCTGATCAGCGCGGCGTTGTTGCGCAGTGTGTTCTGGAGCAAGCCGTGGATGGCGGCGGCGGTCTATGGCTGGCGCCTCAAGCGCAGCCTGATGCGGGTGACCAACGTCATGCACCAGGTCACCGCCGGGGTTGCGGCGGGTGATCCTGCGGCCCTCAAGCTGCTGCGCTTCTATCACCTGGGGCTGATCCAGATGCACCAGCTGGACGCCAACTCCAGCGCCCACGGGCAGATGCACGGTGAGGTGGAGCGGCATCTGGCGCTGCTGGCCGAGCATGGCATCGACCCGCACCAGGAACGCCTTGAAGCGCAATGGCTGGAAGCGGTGAAGCGGCACAAGACCCCTTGACCGGCAGGCCCCGGTGCTGCCGGGGCTATTGCAGATACCGCCACAACGCCTGGGCAATCTCGCTGGGCTGGCACTGGGTGCCGAAGACTGCCTGGCCGATGCTCAGGCCCAGTTGCCGGTAACTCTCGAACTGCGCCTCGTCGAAAAACTGATCCACGGTGCTCTGGTTGGGAAAGCCCGGATTGGTCCGGGCGTAGTTCAGCACGTCCGGCGTCAGTCCGGCGATCAGCCGGGGCTTGAGCACCAGGACCCGGCAGTGGGGCGTCTGGCACAGGTCATCGTCACTGCCCGGGGAGTGGGCATGGACGTTGAGCAGCAGGGCGCATTTCTGGTTCTCGGCGCTCGGTGGCTGGCGGAATTCCTCAAGGCTGGCAAACACCGTCTTGAGCTGCGGATGGCTCAGAACCCCCGGGTCTTCGCGGATCTCCAGCGCCTGGTCGATGCGCGCCAGGCGCACCAGGTTGGCCAGGTCGTCGAACTGGTAGTCGGGGTCGCAGCCGGCGTCGCAGGTGACGATCAATTCCACCTTGCGCTCCTTGCGCAGCAGTTCGTAGGTACCGGTGTTTTCGAAGTGCCCGCCGTCTGACAGGTACTGGTAGTCGCGGCGGTAGCCGTGAAAGCGCGCGGTCAGTTCATAGAACAGGTAGGCCTGGGTGCCGTAGCGGGTCCAGGGCTTGAGGTCCCGGGGCACCCAGTGCTGTTGCCCGGGGTCGAGGAAGTGGCTGGGCCACCAGATGCCCAGGCGCACGTTGGCCAGCCCCAGCACCAGCGACATACCGAGGCTGGTGGCGCGACCCAGGCCGGTGCTGAAGGCGGCGCCGGAGACGCCGATCCACTGGCCCAGGGTCAGCGGGCTCATGATCTCCGAGGCCGGGCCATGGTCGAGGTCGCGACGATAGGCCGTGCCATCGAGAATGTAGCGTTCTGCCGGGCATCCGGCGCTGGGGGCCGGGCTGTCGGGTGCCCAGTTCGGCGCGATGCACAGCGGCTTGCCCTTGCGGTCGCGCTGCACCAGTTGTTCGGCCGGGTCGACGGTCAGGTTCATGGTGACGTTGATCAAGTGCACCGGGCCGGCACTGGGGCTGGCGTAGTACTGCTGCAGCGACAGGTCGTCGCTGGACATGGGCTCGGCCACGCTCATGTAGGTGCGGCGCTGTGCGGCCGGGCCGTTGAAGCGTCGGCCATTGGAGGCGCCCAGGTAGGCGCGGATCAGCCGCGCCGAGTAGAAGGCCTGCAGCGATGAGGTATTGAGGAAGCCGATGAAGCGCCCGCTGATGTGGGTCAGCACGGCCGCCAGCAGGCTCAGCGCCGCCAGCCGCCAGGCCACCGCGTGGTCGCCGGACACCACCCCGCCGTCGTGGGCGATCCACTGCACCAGCAAGCCCCAGCACAGGCACAGCAGGCTCAGCAGCAGGCCGCCGGCAATCAGCGCGAGCACGTCCAGCGGCAGCTTGTGCATCCAGCCCGGCAGGCGTTTTTCATCCTTGAGCAGGGCCAGACGCCGTACCAGCCACACCAGGCCCACCAGCAACAGTAGGCTGCCCAGGGCCCTCAGGTCGTGCAGGTAGCTGTACAGCGCCTGGGCCGCAGTCACCAGCAGGGCGAGAAAACCCAGCACCGCCACCGCGGCCATCGCCCGGCCCAGGGCGCGGGTGATCTGCACCCGATAGTTGCGCACGCTGTTGGCGCAGGCGTTGTCCTTGGCCGGGTCGCGGTTGTCGGCCAGGCGCCGCACCAGTTGCCGGGTGATCAGCAAGGCGCAGCTGCCCACCAGGGCACAGCCCAGGGTCAGGGCGCCCACGGCCTGCCACTGGGCCAGCCAGTAGGCCAGGGCGCCGCTGAGCCACAGGCCGATGACTATGCCGAGCATGATCCGGTACGCCGCGTTGCCCATGCTCGGCGGCCGGTCCAGGTCGCCCTGGGGAATGACCAGCCAGTACGCCACGGCGCAGGGCAGGGCGAACAGCACGCCGGCCATCAGCGGCCAGAGCAGCAGGCTGGCCTGGCTCAGGACCTGGAACAGGCTCAGCAGGCTGAGCAGCAGCACGATGGGCAGGCCGATCATGGCCTGCAGCGACAGCCAGTTGCGCCAGGTCATGGCCAGGGCGTAGAGCATGTCACCGGAGCCAGTGGGGGTCAGGTAGCGGCCGTTTTCCCGCAGCCAGGCCGCGGGGCCCTGGCCCGGTGGCCGGGTGGCGTAGTCGACGCCGGTGCTGATGCGCCCCGGCGGCTCGAAGCGCAGGGCTTGGTAGGCGTTGTGGGCGGCATGGGCCACCGGGTCCTGGGGAGCCTGCGGCTGCAGGCGCCCGGGGAGGAACAGGCTGCTGAAGAAACTGCCGATATAGCCACCGCCGCTGACCGTGGACAGGTAGTCGATGCGCGACAGCAGGCTGTGTTCGCGCGCGCCCGTAGGCTGTGGTTGCGCCTCGGCGGGGGCCGGAGCCCGGGCCATGGCCTGCAGCACCCCAAGGCCGAAGGTTGCACTGCGAATGCCGCCACCGGACAGTGCCAGCCCCCAGTTGCCCCGGCCGGGTGCGCCGGTTTCGGGGGCTTCCTGTTGCAGGCTCTGGCGCCTGAAGCGGATGCGTTGGTGCTCGATCTGGTACGAGGTGTCGGCAGAGGTCATGGGCCTTCCTTGGAATCGGGTGTGAGGCACGAGCCAGGGGGAGTGCCAGGCCGGGTGCCCCGGCAAGCGACCGGCAGAATACCGGATGCCGCGGCCCTGATGTGCAGCGCAGAGCGTTCGGCGTCTGTCGGCAAGTGTTTTTTTTAGCCGCGTGCCAGGGGCGCCGTGGCATGTGGCGGCTGCAATTGCGCAGGGGCTGCCATGCGCCTTGTGCATGAAAAAAATGGGCCTGGTTATAACGTTAGATTTTATTCATATAAATGGACATAAGCTTTAGCCGCTATGCTGCCGCCAGTTTTTGACCTGGCCGCGTGATTTGTAGGGCTTTATTGATGGATGTGGGTAACTTCGGTTTTGTAGTCGCGGGCCTGGTAGTGGGTTTCATCGTAGGCATGACGGGTGTGGGGGGCGGTTCGCTGATGACCCCGATCCTGCTCTGGTTCGGCATCAACCCGGCCACGGCCGTGGGCACCGACCTGCTGTACGCGGCCATCACCAAATCCGGTGGGGTGCTGGTGCACCAGAAGAACCGCAACATCGACTGGCGCATCACCGGCTGGCTGACCCTGGGCAGCGTGCCGGCGGTGGCGCTGACCCTGTGGTTCCTGAAGAATCTCGACACCGACCCCCAGGCCCTGAACGCGGTGATCAAGCAGGGTCTGGGGTTCGTCCTGCTGCTCACTGCCCTGGCCATTGTCTTCAAGAAGAAACTCATGGCCTTCGCCCAGCGCCATGGCAGCGACTACCAGCCCAGCCCCGGCGGGCTCAATGGCCTGACCGTGGTCACCGGGGTGATCCTGGGCACCATGGTTGCCTTGACCTCCATCGGCGCCGGTGCCCTGGGCACCGTGGCGCTGTTCATCCTCTATCCGTTCCTGGCCACCAAGCGCCTGGTGGGCACTGAAATCGCCCACGCCGTACCCCTGACCCTGGTGGCAGGCCTGGGCCACGCCAGCATGGGCAACATGGACTGGCACCTGCTGGGTTTCCTGCTGATGGGCTCGTTGCCCGGGATCTGGATCGGCAGCCACATGACCGGGCGCATTTCCGACGAGATCCTGCGCCCGTGCCTGGCGGTCATGCTGTTTTCCATTGGTTACAAGCTGGCCTTCTGAAACCTGGCGCGGCGTTTCAGCTGCGCCGATACAGCGCTAGAAACCCCGCCAGCGCCAGCATCGCCGCACCGCAGCATTGATTGAGCCGGCGCATGCCGCTGGCGGTCAGGAACTTCGCCGCTTGCACGCCACCCGCGGCGTACAGCCCCATCACCAGCACCTCCACCACCGCAGTGACCAGCGCCAGAGTGGCGTACTGGATGAGGACCGGCTGGGCGGGGTCGACGAACTGCGGCAGGAACGCGGTGAAGAACAGCAGCACCTTGGGGTTGGTCATGGCCACCGAGAAGCTGCGCCGGAACACCTCGACGCGCCGTGACCCGGCCTGCACCTGCTGGGCTCCGAGGGCCTGGGGCGCACTGCGCCAGAGCTGGATGCCGAGCCAGGCCAGGTAGCACACCCCGAGCCATTTCAAGGCCATGAACAACTGCTGCGAGGCCATCAGCATGGCCCCCAGCCCTAGGCCCACGGCAGCGATGATCAGCACATCCGAAAGCGCCGCACCGGCCATGCCTACCGCCACCAGTTGGCGATTGCGCGAGGTGCCGTTGGCCATGGCCAGGAGTGAGGTCGGCCCGGGAATCAGGGCACCGATAAAACAGCTGGAGGTGTAGAGCAGCAAGGTGGTGGTATTCATCGCGCGGTTCTCGGCGGGCAGGTGGCAATGCCGGTGCAGAATGCCCCAGGCCGGCGCGGGTTTAAAGGCATTCGCCGGGCACTTTGGCCGCCGTTGTCGAATCAGCGTTGCCGGTTGCCAACTTCTGCGGATCCACGGGGTCAGTTATCCTGCGCTGGCCATTGGATGGCAGTGTTGCCTTTTTCCTTTTCTGTGATGTGTTCATGACTACTTCCCCACCTCGTGGTGCAGCGCCCAAGACCTCCCGCGGCGGCGAGATCGGTGCTGCAATCCGTCGCTTCGACTGGTCGCAGACCGCGGTGGGCCCTCGTGAAGGCTGGCCCGGCCTGCTGCGCAGTACCTTGAGCCAGATGCTCGAGTCCCCGGAGAGCCTGTACCTGCTGTGGGGGCCGCAGATGCAGTTCTTCTTCAACGATGCCTACCGCCCGGTCCTCGGCCCGCGCCTGGCCAATGCCCTGGGGCAGACCATCCAGACCCTCTGGGCCGATGCCTGGCCGGATGTCCAGCCGATGGTGGAGCAGGCGTTTCTCGGTTACTCCTGCCGCCACGAAGACCTGCCGGTGAACATGCAGCGCTACCCTGGCGAAGAGCTGACCTGGTGGTCGTTCTCCATGAGCCCGGTGTATGACGAGGACGACGAACAGGTGCTCGGAGTGCTGTGCCACACCGTGGAGACCACCGATCGCGTGCTGCTGGCCCGGCACGCCCGGCAGACCGAGGCGCATCTGCGCGAAACCCGCGAGCTCAATACCCGGGTGCTGGCCGCCAGCAACGACTGCATCAAGGTGCTGGACCTCGATGGCCAGCTGTCGTTCATGAGCGAAGGTGGCCTGCGGGTCATGGAGGTCAGTGATTTCAATGCGGTGCGGGGCTGTCCCTGGCCGGACTTCTGGCAGGGCCAGGGCCACCAGGAGGCCCGGGATGCCATTGCTGCCGCGCGCCAGGGTCGCTCGGCGCGGTTCCAGGGCGCCGCCGATACCCTCCAGGGGCGCACCAAGTGGTGGGATGTGCAGGTTACGCCGATGCTCGACGCGGCCGGCCAGCCGGAGAAGATCCTCTGCATTTCCCGGGACATCAGCGCCACCCGCGAGGCGCAGGAGGAACTGCGGCGGCTCAATGAGTCTCTGGAGCAGCGGGTCCAGGAGCGTACCCAGGAGCGCGACCGGATCTGGCAGCTGTCCACGGACCTGATGCTGGTGGCGGACTTCAATGGCCGCATCGTCGCCGTCAACCCGGCCTGGACCCAGCTTCTGGGCTGGGAGCGCGAGGAACTGGAAGGCAGCAGTTTCTACGATTTCATCCACCCCCAGGACAGCCTGGCCGCAGCGGGGGCGGCGGCCGATCTGTCCCGGGGCGAGAGCTTTTCGCGCTTCGAGAACCGCTTTCGCCACCGCGACGGTTCCTATCGCTGGATGGCCTGGAGCGCTGTGCCGGACCCGCACCACATTCACGCCGTGGGCCGTGACATGCAGGCCGAGCGCGAGGCCGCCCAGGCGCTGCGCAAGACCGAGGACATCCTGCGCCAGGCGCAGAAGATGGAGGCGGTGGGGCAACTGACCGGTGGCGTGGCCCACGACTTCAACAACCTGCTGACGGTGATCCGCTCTTCCACCGACCTGTTGCGCCGCAACCTCAGCGAAGAGCGCCGGCAGCTGTACATCAAGGCGATTTCCGACACCGTCGACCGCGCCAGCAAGCTCACCGGCCAGCTCCTGGCGTATGCCCGCCAGCAGAACCTGCGCCCGGAGACCTTCGACGTCGGCGCCAGCGTGCAGTTGCTGGCGCAGATGATCAATCCACTGATCGGCGCCTGCATCGAACTGCGTATCGAGTTGCCGCAGCAGCCTTGCTACATCCACGCCGATGCCGGTCAGTTCGACACGGCGCTGATCAATATGGCGGTCAATGCCCGGGACGCCATGCAGGGCGAAGGCTTGCTGGTGGTGGCTGTGGAGCGGGTGGCGCAGATTCCCCCCAGTGCCAGCCAGGGTGCCCAGGCCGGGGACTTTGTCGCGGTATCCCTGACTGATACCGGCGCCGGCATCGACCCCCAGCAGATCGAACGGATCTTCGAACCCTTCTTCACCACCAAGGAGGTGGGCAAGGGCACCGGCCTGGGCTTGTCCCAGGTGTTCGGTTTCGCCCAGCAATCGGGCGGCGGCCTGGCGGTGCACAGCCAGCCGGGGCAGGGCACGTGCTTTACCCTGTACCTGCCGCGCGCGGAGGCCCTGGCCGGCTTGCCGACGCCAACCCAGGCGGTGGTGCCCATGATCGACGGCCAGGGCATGACCCTGCTGGTGGTGGAGGACAATCCCGAAGTCGGCGTGCTGCTGGCCCAGTCCCTGAACGAGCTGGGCTACCAGACCGAGTGGGCCACCAGCGCGGCGGAGGCCCTGCGCCGCCTGGGCGAGGAGCGGACCCGATTCCAGGCGGTGTTTTCCGATGTGGTGATGCCGGGCATGAGCGGTATCGAACTGGCCAGCCGGATCCGTTGCGACTATCCGCGGTTGCCGGTCATCCTCACCAGCGGCTACAGCCCGGCCCTGGCCCAGGGCCAGACCCGGGAATTCGTATTCCTGCAAAAGCCCTACTCGGTGGCGGAACTGGCCCTGGCCCTGAGCGCGGCGATCGGCCAGCCCGAGGTGCCGTAGGCACCCGTTTCAACTCAGGCTGGCTTCGATCACCAGGACATTGGCGCTGGCGGTGCGCACGTTGAAGCAACGCGTGGGGCTGATGGTGGAGCCTGCTTCGATCAGCACTTCCTGTTCATGTTCCATGCCGGCGCCGCCTTTGCGATAGACCACGGCCTTGCGGTTGCCGTAGGGCGCGCTGAGGATCCAGATCGCCGGGGCTGGGTTGGGGGCCGGGAGCAGGTCGTTGTACGCATGCCAGGCGGCAATTTGAGGGCACAAAGAGGTCGAGAGCGGTTTGTTGGTGACGAAGGTTGCTACTTCGCTCGGGCGGCAGGAACCACCGTGGAACAGCACCTGGCCGGGGGCGATAAACCGTCCGAAGTGCCTGACCTCGGTATTCAAGGTGTCCGCAGTGAACTTGCCAGATGCTCTTTGATACTCCTTGAGCGGTGCGGAATCCTTGAGGTAGGGCATGGCCGCCTTGGCTTGCCTGAGCTGGGGGTGCACTTGGAGTTGGCGGCGGAATTCGTTGACCACGCCCGAACCGACGTAGTGGCCCAGGGTGTGCAGCACAAAGTCCCTGGCGTTACGCACGGTCTGTTGCACGCGCAAGGGCCGGGTTGGCCAGTTGTTCTTCAGCGCGGCCTCGTGATACAGCCGTTCCCGCTCATCCGGAGGGCTGTCGCTGATGGGGTAGAGGTCGATCAAGGGAAGGTGGGTCATGGGGGGCTGGCCTGGTACTCATCCGCGGCGGGCGGCGGGCAAATAGTCGCCAAGCCTCTGCTGCAGAGGCTTGGGCGCAGGAGTCTTGCATGCTTGCCGGGCCCCGGCAATGGTTCGCGGGGCACTGGTTCAGCTGGCCTTGCTGAACCATTCCTGGGCCGAACGCCACAGGCACACGCCGAGAAAGTAGGCCGAGGCTGCCAGCCACAAGCCCATGATCGGCGGGCTGTGCAGCGGGTGGCTGAGGATCAGCAATGCGCCGCTGAGCAGCCAGACGAAGGTCACGATGATGTTCAGCCCCATCCACTTGCGTACCCGGAACGGATGCAGGAACTGCACCCGGGTGGCGGTCAGCAGGGCCAGGGCGAAGATGCTCAGCAGGCTCAGCCAGGGGCCGGGCTCGATCAGGTAGAAGCACAGGGCGACCACGTTCCAGGCCGCGGGAAAGCCCTGGAAGTAGTTGTCGTGGCTCTTCATGTTGACGTTGCAGAAACACAGCAGCGACGACAGCAGGATCAGCGAGGTGGCCAGCAGCGCGCTGTATTCCGGCAGGGGAATGTAGCGGTAGATGAACAGCGCCGGGATGAACACATAGGTCAGGTAGTCGATCACCAGGTCCAGCACGGAGCCGTCGATGTTGGGCAGCACCGAGCTGGTCTTGACCTTGCGCGCCAGGGAGCCGTCGACGCCATCCACCAGCAGTGCCACCCCCAGCCATAGCAGGCAGGCCTTGGGCTGGTTGTCGAACAGTGCCAGGGTGGCGAGCAAGGCACTGACCACCCCGGTGGCGGTGAAGCCATGGGCGCCCCAGGCTTTGATTCTGGCGATCTGCAGGGTCGATATCACGGACGTTTCTCCAGCGGCTGTGGTGCCCGGGCGATGTCCGGCGCAGCAGCGCCGGCAAGCCTGGCCAGGTTGCAGTTATCGACCGGAAAGCCTGGCAGAAGGTTCAGCGCGAACCTTGAATCAGGCCCGGCGCTGCAAGCGCCGGGCCAGTGGCTGGCCTGGCCCGAGTGCGCGGTCGAGGGGGCTGGTTTGAGTCTAGGCGCCACTCTGGACGAGGCAACAGAAAAAACGCCACGTGACCGAAGATCAGGTGGCGTTGCGGGCAGGCGCAGGCACCGGAGAGGCTGCCGGGTTGATTACTTCCCGGTCTCCAGGGCCGTGAGGATGGCGTGGGCGGCCTTGATCCGTTCCTCGTTGGGGTAGTTCTTGTTGGCCAGCAGGACAATGCCGATCTGCTGGCTCGGCACGAACACTACATAGGCGCCGAAACCGCTGGTGGAACCGGTCTTGTTGTACAGCGCGTCGGCCTTGGGGGCTGCGGCCGGGGTCAGCCATTGCACCGGGTGCGGCTCAAGGGCCATGGCCGATGAGTTGCCCGCCAGCAGGCGCGCCAGGGGCACCGGGTAGGCGTAGCGCTCCCAGCCCAGGCCCTGGGTCATGTCGCCGACCTGGTAGTAGCCGCTCTGGGTCGCCACCATGGCTTGTTGCAGGGGGCGGTCGAACTGGCCCGGTTGCAGGTTGCCGGCAATGAATTGCAGCAGGTCCGGGGCGCTGGTCTTGACCCCGTAGGCTTCGGCATCCAGCGGCCCGGGGCTGAGGCGGATCGGCCGGTTCTGCTTGTCGTAGCCCTGGGCGTAGTGCCCCAGTTGGTCCTTGGGCAGATGGATGTAGCTGTGCTTGAGGCCGAATTTGGGAAACAGCGTCTGCTCCATCAGCCGGTCGAAGGGCTGGCCCAGGCTGCGGGCGGCCAGATAGCCGAGCAGGCCGATGCTGGGGTTGGAATACTGGCGCTGGGTGCCGGGGCTGAAGGTGGGTTTCCAGGTGTTGTAGTAGTCCAGGGTCTTGTCTTCACCCTGCACCTCGTCGGGGAACTGCAAGGGCAGGCCACCGGCGGTGTAGGTGCCCAGCTGCAGCAGGCTGATGCCGTCGAAGGCACTGCCGCGCAGGGCCGGCAGGTACTGGCTGGCGTGGTCCTCAAGGGCCAGCTTGCCGCTGGCCTGGGCGTAGCCGGCGAGGGTGGCGGTGTAGGTCTTGCTCACCGAACCCACCTCGAACAGGGTGTCGTTGTCCACCGGCTGTTGATTGTCCTTGGAGGCAACCCCGTAGTTAAAGTAATGTCGCTTGCCGTTGGCGATGATCGCCACCGCCATGCCGGGAATGCCCTGCTGGTGCATCAGCGGGCGGATGGTGGCGTCCACGGTGGTTTTCAGAGCGCTGTCCGCGGTGGTCTCGGCGAAGGCGCTGGAGGCGCCCAGTAGCAGTGCGCAGGCGCTGATGACGCTTAGTCCGGTCAAGGTTGTGTGCCGCATGATTGGTTGGTTTCCCTGGGTTCTGGTTATGTACGCCGCGTTTGTCCCAGCGGCTTTGCGGCCCCGGCGTTCTTCGTGGGAACGCTCCGGGCGGCCTGCCCGCGAAGCCTTCCTGGCACAGGAGGGCGTGGCCGGTGCTGCGCGAGCGAGGCCAATGTAGGCAGTTTACGGCACATCGACAAACGACCATATTTCGCACGAGCCATTAGAAAAACTAGGGAATGCCCATGCTCCGTCCCCATCTGCCCCTGAATGCGCTGCGGGCTTTCGAAGCCTCGGCCCGGCACTTGAGTTTCACCCGTGCGGCCATCGAGCTGTGCGTGACCCAGGCGGCGGTCAGCCACCAGGTCAAGAGCCTGGAGGCCCAGCTCAACGTCACCCTGTTCAAGCGCCTGCCCAGGGGCCTGATGCTCACCAGCGAAGGCGAGACCCTGCTGCCGGTGCTGCGCGAATGCTTCGACCGCATCGCCCAGACCCTGGGACGATTCGAGGGTGGGCACTATCGTGAAGTGCTGACGGTGGGCGCGGTGGGCACCTTCGCCGTGGGCTGGCTGCTGCCGCGGCTGGAGGACTTCCAGGCACGCCATCCCTATGTCGACCTGCGCCTGAGCACCAACAATAACCGGGTGGACGTGGCGGCGGAGGGCCTGGACTATGCCATCCGCTTTGGCACCGGGGCCTGGCACGGCATCGAGGCGCTGGCGTTGTTGCAGGCGCCACTGTCGGTCTTGTGCGTGCCGGAACTTGCCCGCCAGTTGCACAGCCCGGCGGACCTGCTGGGGCAGACCTTGCTGCGCTCCTACCGCACCGACGAATGGCCGCAGTGGTTCCAGGCGGCGGGGCTGGGGGCCAACAGCCTGTTGCCCCAGAGCGTGGTCTTCGACTCGTCCCTGGGCATGCTCGAAGCGGCGCTGCAAGGCCTGGGCGTGGCCCTGGCGCCGCCCTTGATGTTCCAGCGCCAGTTGGCCAGTGGCGCGGTGGTGCAGCCCTTCGACATCGGCATTGTCACCGGCAGCTACTGGCTGACCCGCCTGCAGTCCCGGGCCGAAACCCCGGCCATGGGCGCGTTCAAGGCCTGGCTGCTGGAAGCGGTGGCCGGCTAGCCATCAATAGCGCCAATGCCCCGGTGTCCAGACCCACTGGCCGGCGTGCCAGCGGTAATGCCCGGCAACCCAGTGATAGCTCGGCGCCGGCGCCATCGGAATCACCTCGACAATGGGCGGCGGCGGTGGCGGCCGGCGAGGATGGGCCGGGGCCACCACGCAGCCTGCCAGGGTGGTGCCAAGCAAGGTGGCGATGAGAATGCTTTGGATCGTACGAAGCATGGGCGGTTTCCTGAGGGGGCAGTGGGCCCGCGGCCATCGCGGGCGGTTGAGGGTTGAACGTGGCCCGGGGCGAAATCCGTCGCCGGGCCTTCAATCTCTATTGGCTGCGCGGTTTTTCCCCGGGCCCCGCAGGTACATGGCGTCCACCAGTTGCTGGCGCTCCTTGAGCGACAGGCTGCCGGCAAAGTCGGCCAGGACCTCGTCGACCCGGGCCCGCAGGGCGATGTCGGCATCCCGGGACTTGCCCAGTTGGGCATCCAGGGCATTGCGGTCCAGTGGTTCGGCCCCCAGTTCACGCACCACCGCCTGGCGCGCCTCGCGCCCGGCGATGATCAGCGGCTGGCTATCGATGCGAGTCTGGCGCAGCAACTGGCGCAACTGGCGCCGGCGCTCTTCCGGCATCTGCGCCATGGCCTGGCGCAGGCCGTGCTGGGGTACCGCCAGGGCCTGGGCCGGCTTGGGGTGGCCAAGCCACTGATAGAGGCCGCCGGCCACGCCGCCGATCAGGAACACGTTGATCAGCAGCGACAGCACCAGGCAGGTTTTCAGCGCACGCATGGACAGGCTCACTGTTCGGCCTCCTCGGCATTGATGCTCAGGACGAATTCCGCATCGCTCTGGTCGAACACGCTGGGCAGGGCCTCGGCGGAGGTCGACAGCGGCAGGCTCAGGGCCACCGCAAGCATGCCGGCGGCGACTCCGGTAAGGCCGACCCCGACCCAGCCCAGGGAGGCCAGCCAGCCGGCGTAGCGGCTCCAGAACGGCGCGCCGGGCTGCTGCGCGGCGGCGATGATGCGCTGGGCCAGGGCCGGGCTCGGTGCGGGCACCTGGTAGCGGTCCAGCTGGCTGTCGAGCCAGTGCGCCTGGCGCAGGGCTGCCACGGCCTGGGCATCACCGCAGTCGAGCAGGGCCTGGGCGGCGGCGCGTTCAGCGCTGGGCCAGCGTTGCAGGTCGGCGCCATAGGCGTCGGCCAGGTGCACGAAGCGTTCGGGGGTCATGGTTTTCTCCTTCCTGAGAGGTCCGCGCCGGGGGCCTCGGCGAGGTGGCTGCGCAGGTTGCGCCGGGCCCGCGACAGCAGGCTTTCCAGGGCTTCGACGCTGATCTGCATCAGCGCCGCGGCCTCGGTGTTGGACAGTTCCTGGTAGTACTGCAGGACGATCGCCTCGCGCTGGCGATCCGGCAGCTGGTCCAGGGCCTGGGCCATGCGCCGGCTCTGCGCGCTGGCCTCCAGTTGTTCATCGGGCGCCGGGCGGGTGTCCAGGGCCTCGCAGGCGTGCTCGCTATCGACCGGCACATGTTCCTTGCGCCGGCGCAGGCGGTCGTAGCACAGGTTCAGCGCCACCCGGTGCAACCAGGTGTCGAACCGTGCCTGTTCGCTGCGCCAACTGGCGGCCTGTTTCCAGATCCGCAGGAAGCTCTCCTGGGCGATGTCCCGGGCTTCGTCGGCATCCCCCAGCAGCCGGCTGGCCAGGGCCAGCAGGCGCGGCAGCTTGCGCGTGACCATTTCCTTCACGGCCTGCGCGTCGTTGTTGCCGATGCGTTTGAGCAACTCCAGATCCGGGTCGGTTTCGTTCAAGTGGGCAAGTCTCGGTGCGCTAACGGGGTAGTCCAGGGCATCACGGCATCAGCGCACCCAGCGGCCTTCGACCCAGTACCAGCGCGGCCCATGGGCCTGCCAATGGCCGGGCATCCAGTGCCCGCGCTGCATCACCGGTTGCCAGTGGCCGGGCACCCAGACGTAGCCGTGCCCGCGCCAGCGCCAGTTGCCGCGGTCCCAGGCGTAGCCGGGGCGGGCCACCGGCATCGGCTCATAGCGCATGGGCGGTGGTGCCTGCTGGATGATGATGGTTTCGGCATAGGAGGGCGTGCTTGCCAGCGCACCAAGTGCCAGGGGGATCAGCAGCAACGTGCGCAGACGCAGCAGGGAACGGACAAGCTTCATGATGACTCCTTCAGGCCTGCGTTCGCTGATGAACGCAGCTGATGGGTTCAACGATAGATGGGCGGGGAATCCGTCGCGGGCAAATGAAATTTTTATCCGCGCCCGGTTCAACCCGGGTTCAGCTGGCGGGGGCAGGGCGCGGGCAGCGGCGGCTGGAAATATTTGTGCAGGGGCGGCGACGGATCTCTGCGCGCTGCGCCGTTGAATCAGTAACCGTGCAGCCACGGCTGGCGATGGTCGCCAGTGGCGCTTGCCGGTCGTATCACTGAACCCATGAGGAATTCACCATGTCCCGTCGCATTGCACTGCTGATTGTCATGGCCACCCTGCTCTCCCTGGGCGGTTGCGTGGTTTACCCCGGGCACTACCACGGCTGCTGCTATCGCTATGGCTATTACCGCTAGGGCGCTGGGATGAATAGCGGTGTGCCCCGCGGTTCTTGGCTAACCCCCAGGGGCCCGGCACAATCCTCGACCTTGCAGGGCTTGCCTGGCCGTCAGACGGATGGCGGGCATGGCCCGATGCCGTGGAGGAAGGTGGATGCCCGTCTTGAACGAACAGGATCAGCCCCAGGATCCGGATGCGATTGCGCGCCCGGTGTGCGCCTTGCGCATCTCGACTCAGGAACAGCGCTGGGAGCGGCCGTGGCACAGCCATCGCAAGGCCCAGCTGCTGTTCCCATTGTCCGGCGTGCTCAGTTGCGAGAGCGCCGAGGGCCTGTGGCTGGCCCCGCCGCAATGCGCGGTATGGATCCCCAGCGCCACCGACCATCGGGTCCAGGGGTTGGAGAACGCCCTGGGCTATTGCCTGTTCGTCGAACCCGAGCATGCCCGCTCACTGCCGCAGGCCTGCTGCACCCTGGCAGTGTCGCCCCTATTGCAGGAGCTGCTGCAACGCTGCGCGCAATTGCCCTATCTCTATGACCAGCAGGGTGCCGAGGGGCGGTTGATGGCCGTGGCCCTGGACGAGCTGGCGGCGGCGCCCCGGGAGCAGATCCACCTGCCCATGCCCCGGCATGAACAGCTGCGGCGCCTGGCCGGGCAGATCCTTGAACAGCCGGAACGCCGCCTGAGCCTTGGGCAATGGGCCGAGCAGATCGGCCTCAGCGAACGCAGCCTGAGCCGTCTGATTGTGGCCGAGACCGGCCTGAGCTTCGGCCGCTGGCAGCGCCAGTTGCACATTCTTCTGGGGCTCAAGCAATTGGGCCGGGGCGACTCGGTGGAACGGGTCGCGCTGACCCTGGGCTATGACAGCGCCAGCGCCTTTATCCGCATGTTCAAGAAAGCCGTCGGCCAGCCGCCGGGGCGCTTCTTTGCCGAACGCCGCCAGGCCCTGGAACACGACCTACCCCTGTAGCCGCTGCCGAGCCCGCGAGGCTGCGCAAAGGCTCGCAGGGCCTTGCTTGACGCACACCAGCGCCTGCAAAACCGCCACGGCCACCTCCATCACTGCGGTCGTTTGGCCGGATTGATCAATAATTTGTCAATCTCGACTGATGCGGACAGGTTCATACGGGAAGATGATAACCATTCTTGTTTGTCAGCTTTCTTGAGGTGTTCCCATGTACTTCGATCATCAGCATTTTCCCCTGGTCTGGATGCGCCCCGCCAAAGGCGCCGGGCAGCCGGGAGTCGAGCCGTTCCAGCAGTTGGAGGCGTTGATGCAGCGCGGTCAGGCCTTTGTCCTGATGAGCGATGCCATGCCCGATCCTGCGCAGCGCAACACCGAGCAGAGCAAGGCATTGCTCAAGCAGGGGGCGTTATGGATGAAACGCAACAAGGCGGCGATCCGTCGCTGGATCAAGGCCATGATCGTCATCGCCCCGGAACCCGAGGCCCAGGCCGGGGTCGAGGCCTTTGCCGATACCTATGAAAAGTTCTGGGGTTATCCGCTGTTGCACAGTGCCTCGCCGCTGGCGGCCGCCAGCCTGGCCCAGCAACTGCTGGCGCCACCGCGCAGCAACCGGCACAACTGGTGAGGGCGGGGCGGCGGCCCCTAGCCACGCAGGTGTTCGGGGAGGTTGGCGCTGATCACCTTGCCCATGCTGATCCGCGGTTCGACCTGATAGCCCAGGGCCTGGTAGAAGCTTTGCACGGCGGCGTTGCTGCTGAGGATCTGCAGGTTGATCTTCAGGCAGCCGCGGCCCTGCAGGGCTTGTTCGCCATGGCGCACCAGGGCTCGGCCAGTGCCGAGCCGGCGCTGTTGCGGGTCCACCGCCAGGGCGTAGAGCCAGCCGCGGTGGCCGTCATAGCCGGCCATCAGGGTGCCTATGACCTGTCCTTGGTCCAGGGCGACGAAGAACAGAGCGTCATCCACCGCGAGCTTGCGGTCGATGGCCAGGCTCGGGGTGTTGTGGGCCGTGTCGTAGCCGAAGCTGCGGTTCCACAGGTCGATCACGGGCTGGCGATGGTGGGGGTTGCTGTATTCGACGATCTGGATCATGGCGTGGCTCGCTAAAGTGGGGGAGCACAGAAGGGCGGGTTTCAGTCCTGATGGCCGGGCCAGGTTTCGGTGGGGAAATAGGCCTCCAGCCCCGGTTCCTTGTGGTCCACCCCGTCCCGGGTCCAGTAGCAGCTCAAGCGTGAGTAGTTGTCCAGGTCGCCGCGCACCAGGCAGGTGGCGTTGTGCCCCGGCCAGCTGAAACGCAGCACATCGGCCTCGGCCATGGTGGCCCGTTCCACTTTGCCGGTGGCGGTGGTGGTCTTGCCGTCGATGGTCTTGACCAGGGTCAGGGCCTGGTTCTCGTAGCGGATCACCGCGGTGCCCGAGTAGGTCGGCCCGCCATCGGGCTCCTTGCCGATCAGCATGAACTGGCCGGGCACCATGCTGTAGTAGATGTGAAGGTCCTGGTCCTGCTTGGGGGCGGCCTGGGCAGCAAGGCTGGCCAGCAGCAGGCCGAGGAGGGGCGCGCGGCGGGAGAAATACGGCATTGATGCTCACTCCTGTTGAGGCGGGGGGCCATGATTCCAGACTTGGCCCTGCAGATAAATGCCCGGGCTCTAGCGATGTTCGATGACCAGGATCGCCGTGGTGTCGGCCTCCAGGGCTTCGAACACGTGGGGCAGGTCGGCGCTGTAGCGGATGTAGTCGCCGGCCTCCAGGCTCACCGGGCTGTCCGCAGGCCCGGCCAGGGCCCGCCCGCTGCAGATCACCAGGTGTTCCACGGTGCCCGGCAGGTGGGCCTTGGACTGGCGCGCCTGGCCGGGTTGCGCCTTCAGGCGATACAGGTCGCGCTGCGCCCCCGGCGGGCAGTCATCGAGCAGGGTCGCCGCGTAGTGGGCATCCTCGGCATGGGCGGTGGTGCCTTCGTGGGCACGGATGACTTTCAGCTGATGCGCCGGTTGCTGGAAAAACCGCGTCACCTGCAAGCCCATGGCCTGGGCCAGGGCCCACAGGGTCTCGATGCTCGGGTTGCCCAGCCCGGCTTCCAGCTGGGACAGGGTGGACTTGGCCACCGCGGCCCGCTTGGCCAGTTCCGAAACGGAGAAACCAGCGTTCAGCCGCTCGCGCTTGATGGCCATGGCCAGCAGGCCGATGGGCGACAGGGAGGTTGGGTCGTTCGTTTTATCATTCATATCTCTATTAAATCATCCTTGATTCTCTTGACGCAGATAAATTTCGCCGTTCATTATATCGGTTAATTGTTCGGTATAAATAAAACAAGGGCGCCGAGATGAACCGATTGTACAAGGCGGGCCCATGGGCCTGAGCCTGCGCCTGATGGTCATTCCGTACCACGAAATCTACCTGGCCGTGCATTGCCTGGCCCACCTGCAACAGTGCCTGGGGGACTGGCTGGTGGCGGGGCAGACTCACCTGTTTGTCGAGTCGCCGCGCTGGTACAGCCGCTAGGGCCGACCGCCGGGCGCGAGGTGGGCGGTGAATCCATTGCCTGCATTAATGCGAAGCATTACTATTCACGCCCCACTTCCCCAGCGCCCCGCGATGACAGCCAAGCCGCCCCGCAGACCAGGCTTTTTCGAGCACTACGAAGAGTTGATCGGCACCTGGACCCGGCGCTTGCGCAATCGCCAGCAGGCCGAGGACCTGGCCCACGACACCTTTGTCCGGGTGCTGGAATCCGATGCCGCCACGGTGCAGCAGCCGCGCGCCTACCTGCATCAGACCGCGCGCAATATCGCCGTGGATGCCTTTCGCCGAGAAGACCGGCGCGGTGCCCTGGAAGAACAGGGGGTCCACCTCAGCGTGTCGCCCAGCGGCGACCCGGAGCATTTCATGCACGCGATCCAGTTGGCCGATTCCATCGAACGGGCGCTTGGCGAGTTACCGGTCAACTGTCGCAAGGTGTTTGTCTGGCAGAAGATCGAAGGCCTGACTCAGGCCGAGATCGCCGAGCGCCTGGGGCTGTCAAAGAACATGGTGGAAAAGTATATGATCCGCACCCTGCGGCATCTGCGCGACCGTCTGGACGGGTCGGCCCCATGATCAGTCGTGGCGATTTCTCACCCTCTGCCAAACAGGAATTTGCATGATGGACAGCCGCGATTGCGCCAGCGCGCAGGCCAGGATTCGTGACGAGGCGGCGGCCTGGTTCACGCGGCTGCAGGAGCCCGAGGTGAGCCCGGAGCAGCAACTGCGGTTCCAGCAGTGGCTGGCCGAGGATCCGCAGCACCGGCACGAGTTCCAGTTGCTCGAAGCCCTGTGGGCGGCCACCGACCTGGTGCCCAGGGCGCGCCTGCAAGCGCTGTGCGCCACCCCGCCGGCCAAGGCCCGGCGGCGCCCGCTGCTGCGCTTTGCCCTGGCTGCCGGGGTGGCGACGCTGGCCGTGGGCCTGGGGCTGTTCAGTGGCCTCAACCAGCCGGTTTCCTACAGTGCGCAATTCGTGACCGCCCTGGGCGAGCGCCGCCATGTGGCCTTGCCCGATGGCTCGCAGATCGACCTGAACAGCCGCAGCCACCTGCAGGTGCGTTATGCCAGGAACCAGCGGCTGATCGAGCTGGTGGAAGGCGAAGCCCTGTTCAACGTCGAGCACGACACGGATCGGCCCTTCGTGGTGGCGGCGGGAGCGGGCAAGGTCACGGTCACCGGCACCCGCTTCGATGTGCGCCGCGATGAACGCCAGACCCGGGTGGCGGTAGAGCAGGGCCGGGTCAAGGTGCAGGGGCGCGACGCCGCGACGGATGATTTCATTGCCCTGACCCCGGGCCAGGGTACCCATGTCGATGAGCACGGCAAGGTGGCTCAGGCCTACGCGGTGAACCCCGAGGCGCTCACGGCCTGGCGCAGCGGCAAGCTGGTATTCAACAACGCCTCCCTGGCCGAGGTGGTGGCCGAAGTCTCGCGTTATCGCGAACAGCCCCTGCGGGTGGCCAGCGCCGCAGTGGGTGAGCTGCGCCTGACCAGCGTGTTCAAGTCCGACGACACCCAGGCCCTGCTCAAGGCCCTGCCGAGCATCCTGCCGGTGGAGGTGCGGACCCTTGCCGACGGTAGCCAGGAAATTTTTTCACGTTAGATTCAGGTTTTTTTTCAGTTCATCGTCTTCTTGTCCAACTGCAACTGGTTTGCATTAACAGACGCACCTTTGTGTGATCGACAGGACTGCCGCCGACGTGAAAAAAATAGCCGTTTCTCCCGCCGTATCCCCGTTGCCCGCGCGCCGCTGGCTGCCCCTGGCCCTGGCCCTGGCGGTCAGTGCGGCCTTGCCCCAGGCCCAGGCCGGGCAAGCCGCCGCCATTCACATCCAGGCCCAGCCGCTGGGCCAGGCCCTGAGCCAGTTGGGCCTGCAGACCTCGTTGCAGGTGTTCTTCAGCCCCGAGCTGGTGGCCGGCAAGCAGGCCCCGGCGGTGGACGGCAACCTGTCCCCGGAACAGGCCCTGGGCCAGTTGCTCCAGGGCAGTGGCCTGCAATACCGGATCGACGGCGGTTCGGTGACCCTGAGCCCGGCTCCGGCAGCCACGGGCGGTGCCCTGGAGCTGGGCACCAGCAGCATCAGCGTGGTGGGCGACTGGCTGGGCGATGCCGATGTGCAAAAGGTCCAGAACCACCCCGGTGCACGTACGGTGATCCGCCGCGAGGCCATGGTGGAGCAGGGCGCGATGAACGTCGGCGACGTGCTGCGCCGGGTGCCCGGGGTGCAGGTCCAGGATGCCAACGGCACCGGTGGCAGCGATATTTCCCTGAACGTCGGCGTGCGCGGCCTGACCTCGCGCCTGTCGCCGCGCTCCACGGTGCTGATCGACGGCGTGCCGGCGGCCTTTGCACCCTATGGCCAGCCGCAGTTGTCCATGGCGCCGATTTCCTCCGGCAACCTGGACAGCATCGATGTGGTGCGCGGCGCCGGTTCCGTACGCTACGGGCCGCAGAACGTCGGCGGGGTGATCAACTTCGTGACCCGGGCGATTCCGGAAAAGGCCACCGGGGAAATCGGCACCACCCTGGAAACCTCACGGCAGGGCGGCTGGAAGCACATCGACACGGCTTTCCTCGGCGGCACTGCGGACAACGGCCTGGGGGTGGCGCTGCTGTATTCCGGGGTCAACGGCAATGGCTACCGCGAGGGCAACAACGGCAACGACATCGACGACGTGATTCTCAAGACCCACTGGGCACCCACCGAGCAGGACGAGTTCTGGTTCAACCTGCATTACTACGACGCCACCGCCGACATGCCCGGCGGCCTGACCCAGAAGCAGTACGACGCCAAGCCCTACGACTCCGATCGCGACTGGGACAACTTCAGCGGCCGGCGCAAGGATGTGTCCTTCAAGTACCAGCGTCAGGTCGACGACCGCACCCAGTTCGAAGTGCTGACCTACTACTCCGACAGCTTCCGCGGCAGCAACATTGCCGCCAGCGACCAGAAGACCCTGGTCTCCTACCCGCGCACCTACTACACCTTCGGCATCGAGCCGCGGGTGTCCCATGTGTTCGACCTGGGGCCCACCACCCAGGAAGTCAGCGTGGGTTATCGCTACCTCAAGGAAGGCATGCATGAACAGGCCAGCCGCGTGGCCCTGGTGAACAACCAGCCGGTGCTCACCGCGGATTCCGACGGCCATGTCTACCAGGACCGTACCGGCGGCACCGAGGCCAATGCCTACTACATCGACGACAAGATCGACGTCGGCAACTGGACCATCACCCCGGGCATCCGCTTCGAGGACATCAGCACCAACTGGCACGACCGGCCGGTCCCGGGCACCAACGGCGTGCGAGTGCAGGAGAAGCGCCGCAGCATCGACAGCAACGAACCGTTGCCGGCCCTGAGCGTGATGTATCACCTGTCCGATGCCTGGAAGCTGTTCGCCAACTACGAGACTTCCTTTGGCAGCCTGCAGTACTTCCAGTTGGGCCAGGGCGGCAAGGGCGACCAGACGGCCAACGGCCTGAGCCCGGAGAAGGCCAAGACCTACGAGATCGGCACCCGCTACAACGACGATGTATGGGGCGGTGAAGTGACGCTGTTCTACATCGACTTCGATGACGAGCTGCAATACATCAGCAACGACGTGGGCTGGACCAACCTGGGGGCCACCAAGCACCAGGGCCTGGAAGCCTCGATGCATTACGACCTGGCAGCCCTGGACCCGCGCCTTGACGGCCTGACCGCCAACGCCGGCTTCACCTACACCCGCGCCAGCTATGAAGGCGAGATCCCCGGCTTCAAGGGCCGCGACCTGCCGTTCTACTCGCGCCAGGTGGCCACTGTCGGCCTGCGCTACGACATCGACCGCTGGACCTACAACATCGATGCCTTCGCCCAGTCCAAGCAGCACTCGCCGGGCACCGGGGTGAACGCCAACGGCAGCTTCAACGGCAACTACATCACCGATGGCAGCGCCGATGGCCGGTACGGCGACATGCCGGGTTATGTGCTGTGGAACATCCGTGGTGGCTATGACTTCGGGCCGCAGTTGTCGAACCTGAAGCTGGGGGCCGGCGTGAAGAACGTCTTCGACCGCCAGTACTTCACCCGTTCCAGCGACAACAACTCGGGGATCTACGTGGGCGCGCCCCGGACCTTCTTTGTCCAGGCCAGCGTCGGCTTCTGACCCCCGCAACAGGCGCCGGCTTGCCGGCGAATCCCCAGAGCGGCGCAGGTTCTGGGAGATGGGCCATGGCTGGCGGCCCCTTCGCTGGCAAGCCAGCTCCTGCAGGGAGGGTGGCGCCTGTAGGAGCCGGCTTGCCGGCGAATCCCCGAGCGGCACAGGTTCTGGAGGATGGGCCATGGCTGGCGGCCCCTTCGCTGGCAAGCCAGCTCCTACAGGGAGGGCGGCGAATCCCTGGTGCAATGCTGTGCTTAAGTGGCTCAGACCTTGAGTACCTTGCCGCTGGCGGCCACCGCCAGCAGCAGGACGGCGATCAGGCCGAAGGCCGCGCTCAGGCTGCTGCCATGGGCAATGAAGCCGATCACCGCCGGCCCGGCCAGGATGCCGGCGTAACCCAGGGTGGTGATGGCCGGCACGGCGATGCTTTCGGGCATGACGTTCTGCTTGCCCACGGCGGTGTAGAGCACCGGCACTATGTTCGAGCAACCCGCGCCCACCAGGGCATAACCCACCAGCGCCGCCTCCCAGGCCGGGGCCAGGGTCGCCAGCAACAGGCCAGCGGCGGCGGTGGTGCCGCCGATGATGATCACCCGGCGCGCGCCCAGGCGATGGACGATGGCATCGCCCGTCAGGCGGCCCAGGGTCATGGTCAGGGCGAAGGCGGCGTAGCCCAGGCCGGCGTAGGCGGCATCCAGATCGCGCTCGGCGGTGAGGAAGACCGCGCTCCAGTCCAGCACCGCGCCTTCGGCGAGGAACACCACGAAGCACAGGCAGCCGATGAACAGCACCACACCATGGGGCACGGCAAAGGCCGGGCCCGAGCTCTGGCTGCCATAGGGCAGCATGTGCGGCGCGGCCTTGAGCAGCGCCAGCAGCATCAGGGCGATCACCACCAGGGTCGCGCCCAGGGGCGACAGGCCCAGGCCGAGCAGGGCACTGACCCCCGCGGCGCCGACGATCCCGCCCAGGCTGAACAGCCCGTGAAAGCCCGACATCATGGTCTTGCCGCTGGCCCGCTCGACAATCACCGCCTGCAGGTTGACCGTGGAATCCACGCCGCCCAGCCCGGCGCCGAACATGAACAGCGCGGCCATCAGCAGCGGAATCGAGGTCAGGGTGGCCAGCAAGGGCAGGGCCAGGCAGATCAGCAGGGTGCCGCCGGCCATCACTTTGCGGCAGCCGAAGCGCCCGGCCAGGGCGCCGGCAATTGGCATCGCGAGGATCGAACCCCCCCCCAGGCACAGCAGCAACAGGCCCAGGGTGCCTTCGTCGAGCCCGGCCCGGGCCTTGGCGTAGGGCACCAGCGGGGCCCAGGCGGCAATGCCGAAGCCGGCGATGAAAAAGGCGATGCGCGTGGACATCTGTTCGAGGCGGCCGGGGGTGGCCTGGAAGTGGGTGTTGCTGGCAGTCATAAAAATCCTTGGCGATCGAACTCGCTGCCGGCCGCCTGATGCCCCCATGGCGTGATGGCGGCCGGGTGGGGATTGTGACAAATCTGGCCCTCGAAGGTTGCAGAAATCCGCAGCGCAGTGCTTCTGCACAGGGTTGCGGGTGAAATAAATTTGCGCAGGCTGGCGGTTTGTTTCGCATAATCGGCGGCTGTGCACAAAAACGTTGCAGTGCGTGCCGTTTCTTCCCGGAGTTTTCCTGCCCATGAATGCCAGCCTCGACGCCTACGACCTGAAGCTGCTCGCCGAGCTGCAACGTGACGCCAGCACCGCGCAAAGCGAGCTGGGGCTGCGGGTCAACCTGTCCACCGCCGCGGTCAACCGGCGGCTCAAGCGCCTCTGCGACGAGGGGGTGATCGAGCGCTACAGCGCCATCGTCGCGCCGGATGCCCTGGGGCACGAACTGAGCATCATCGTCGAGGTGCAAGTGGAGAGTGAGCGCATCGACCAGATCGACGCCCTCAAGCGCAACTTCCAGGCCTGCCCCCAGGTCCAGCAGTGCTACTACGTGGCCGGCGAGTGCGATTTCGTGCTGATTTTCTGCGTGCGCAACATGGCCCAGTACACCCAGCTGACCCGCGAACTGTTCTTCGACAACCCCAACGTCAAGCGCTTCAAGACCCTGGTGGCGATGAACCGGGTCAAGGTCGGCCTGGAAGTGCCCACGGCCGGCTGAGGTTCAGGGGGCCTGCAGCGCTTCCACCAGGAAATCCACGAACACCCGGACCTTCTGCGACAGGTGCCGCTGGCTGGGGTACAGCGCATAGATATGCCGCCCGGGCAGGTGCTGGTCCGGCAGCACCCGCAGCAGTTGGCCGCTGTCCAGCAATGGCTGGGCGACAAAGCCCGGCAGGGCGCCGATGCCCAGGCCGGCCACCAGCATGTCGGCCAGCAGCAGGCTGTTGTCCGCGGAAAAATGCACCGGCAGCTCCAGCCGCGTCTGGCCTTCCGGGCCTTGCAGGTGCCAGCGCCCCGGGTGTTCCGCCAGGCGGTAGGCCAGGCAGCGGTGCTGATGCAGGTCGGCGATGCTTGCCGGCGTGCCCGCGGCCTGCAGGTAGGCCGGCGCGGCGCAGATGATCTGCTCCACCTGCCCCAGCTGGCGGGCGATCAGCGAGGAGTCCTCCAGTTGCCGGCGAATCCGCAGCGACACGTCGAAGCCTTCGCCCACCACGTCCAGCACCTGGTCGTTGAGGGTCAGGTCCACCTGCAATTGCGGGTAGCGCTGCATGAAGGCCACCAGGATCGGCGACAGCACCTTGAGCCCGAAGGACAGTGGCGCATTCACTCGCAGGCGCCCGCCGGGTTCGTGCAGGCCGGCCTGGGTGGCCCGCTCCAGGGCGTCCAGTTCGTCCAGCAGGTGGCAGCACTCGCTGAAGTAGCGCTGCCCGGCCTCCGACAGGCTCATGCGTCGGGTGGTGCGCAGGATCAACAGGCTGCCCAGGCGCTCTTCCAACTGGCGCACCTGCTTGCTCACCGCCGCCGTGGACTGCCCGAGGTCGGTGGCGGCCTGGCTGAAACTGGAGCGTTCCGCCACCCGGCGAAAGGTGCGCATGGCCAACAACACATCCATATTGTTTCTCCCGGGTTGAATATGTATCCACGAAATGGCTGATTATCTCTGATCTGCCACTCAATACCATGGGCACCTCATTTCACAGGAGTGTTGTCATGGCGATTCGCGCAATGTCGAAGATGGTTTCCGGGCTACTGGCCCTGTCCCTGGTCAGCGGGCTGTGCAGTGCCGCCGAGGCGGCCCGGCCCGAGGTGGGCATCAGCCCATGGGGCCCCAAGGACGAGATCGGTCGCCTGAACCTGATCACCCCCCAGTCCCGGGCGGCGATCATGGCCCGGGTCACTGGTGAACAGGCCTATGACCTGGCGGTGGATTACTTTGTCGGCATGCCCAGCTGGCAGGCCGCCGGCGACCCGCCTTACCAGATGTGGATGACCCACACCCCCCACGGCAACGTGATCGCCGACCCGATGCAAGTGGGCGAGCCAATGAACCAGCACGTCAGCTACAGCGGTTCGGCGGTGTCGATGTACGCCCATATGGGCACCCATATCGATGCCCTGAACCACTTCGGCCTCAACGGCAAGATCTGGAACGGCTACCGCGCCGACCAGCACCTGGGGGACCGCGGCTGGAACGTCACTGGTGCGGAAAAACTGCCGCCGATCATTGCTCGCGGTGTGCTGATCGATGTGCCCGCGGCCAAGGGCCTGGAGCAGTTGGCGGACAGCTACCGGGTCACCCGCGCCGACCTGCAGCAGGCCCTGGCCAGGCAGAAGGTGGCGCTGGAAAAGGGCGACGTGGTGCTGATCCGCACCGGGCGCATGCGTGACTACGACAATGCCCAGCGCTACATGGCCAACCCGCCGGGCCTGAGCCTGGACGCGGCGAAGTTCCTGGTGGAAGAGGGCGGCGCCATGGTGGTGGGGGCGGACAACCTGAGCTTTGAAACCTTCCCGTCCGAGGTCGAGGGCAACTACCTGCCGCTGCACACTTACCTGCTGGCGATGCAGGGCGCGCCGATCATGGAGCTGGTGAACCTGGAAGGGCTGGCCCGGGACAAGGTCTACCAGTTCGCCTTTATCGGTGCCTCGCTCAAGTTGCGTGGCGCGGACGCCGCGCCGATCCGCCCCATGGCCCTGCCGATCCGCTGAGCCGAGGCGTGGCGATGCCCCGCGCGCTCACCGGGAGTCTCCAGGCCTCTGGTCGAGCCGCCGGTTTCTCCGTAATGTCAGCGGCTCGGTTTTCCAGGAGGCGGTGTGATGGCGGCGTTCTACGATGCACGGGGCAACATCTATGGGGTGGTGACACCCGCGCGGTTGCGCAGCCTGGGGGTCGCCTTGCCCGGCAGCGCCGCCCAGGCCGCGCGGGACCGGCGCTTGTGGAGCGAGCAGGCCATCGCCGCCCTCTGTGACTGGGCTCCGGGCACCCGCCCGCCGGGGGCCAAGGCCCACCGTAGCGATGGTCTGCTGGTGGGGCCGTTCAAGGACGTGGCGCCCTTCGATCTGCTGATCGTCAACACCGACGGCACCCTGGCCGAGCGCAGTGGCAATGGCCTGACCATCTTTGCCCAGGCCCTGGCCGAGCAGGGGTTGCTGGCCGAGCAGGGGCCAACCCTGTTGCAGGTGCACCATGACCAGCCCACCGGTACCTCGCCGGTGGCCACCGTGGTGGAGCCGGCCCGGGTGGCGGGGGTGCCAGGGTTCTGGCTGGACCTCGGCCAGCCGTCCTTCGGGCCCGAGGCGGTGGCCGCCATTGGCGTCGAGGCGGTGACCTTGAACGGTCGCGAGCTGAGCCGGGTGGCACCGTTGCAGGCACTCGACCCGCGGTGGGAGCACAGCCAGTTCGTGCGCATCGGCAACCCCCACTGCGTGACCCTGCTGGAGGATGCCGAGGCCTTGCCCGGCAACCCGCAGATGCTCGAAGCGCCCCTGGCCGAAGGGCTGACGGCCACTGCTTTTGCCTTGCCCCTGGGCAGCGGCGAACCCTGCCCGGCGGGGGTCAACCTGCAATGGGCGGCGCGGGAATCGGCGCAGCGCATCGTCGCCCGGGTGTTTGAACGGGGCGAAGGGCCGACCGCGTCGTCGGGCACCAGCGCCAGCGCCGTGGCCAGCGCGGCGTGGCGGGTGGGCTGGGTCAAGGCTGGCGAGGTGCAGGTGGTGATGCCCGGCGGCACCGCGCCGTTGCGCCTGGAGGAACAGGATGGCGAGTTGCGCCGGGTCTGCCTGTTTGGTCAGGCCGTGCGCTTGTAGCTTCTTGCAGGAGCCGGCTTGCCGGCGAAAGCGATCTGACGGGCGCCTTCGCCGGCAAGCTGGCGCCTACGGTTTTTTGCAGGTCATGCGTCTTGCCATTGCACCTGGGCCATCTGCCGTTGCATCAGCACCTTGCCGTGGCGGATGGAGTACAGCGCCAGACCCTGGCTGCGGAGCATTTCGTAATCGCTGTCGGCAGACAGGATCAGCAGGTTCGCCGGGCGACCTTCTTCGATGCCGTAGCGCTCGCCCAGGGCCAGGGCCTTGGCGCTGTTGTCGGTGACCAGGTCCAGGGCGTTCTGCAAGTTGCGGTAGCCGAGCATGTGGCAGATGTGCAGGCCGGCTTCCAGTACCCGCAGGATGTTGCCGTTACCCAGGGGGTACCAGGGGTCGACAATCGAGTCCTGGCCGAAGCACACGTTCATCCCGGCCTCCAGCAGCTCATTGACCCGGGTCACGCCGCGGCGTTTCGGGAAGCTGTCGAAGCGCCCCTGTAGGTGGATGCTTTCGGTGGGGCAGGAGACGAAGCTGATGCCCGAATGCCCCAGCAGGCGGAACAGCTTGGCGCAGTAGGCGTTGTCGTAGGAGCCCATGGCGGTGGTGTGGCTGGCGCTGACCCGGGAGCCCATGCCCCGGCTGCGCGCTTCTTCGGCCAGCACTTCAAGAAAGCGCGAGTGCGGGTCATCGGTTTCGTCGCAGTGCACGTCCACCAGGCAATCGGTGCGTTCGGCCAGGTCCATGAGGAACTTCACCGAGCTCACGCCTTGGTCCCGGGTGTATTCGAAGTGCGGAATACCGCCCACCACATCGGCGCCCAGGCGAATGGCTTCTTCCATCAGCTCGCGGCCGTTGCGGAACGATTCGATGCCTTCCTGGGGGAAGGCGACGATCTGCAGGTCGATCAGGTGCGCGCTTTGCTCGCGCACTTCGAGCATGGCCTTGAGGGCGGTGAGGTCCGGGTCGGTGACGTCGACATGGGTGCGTACATGCTGGATGCCGTGGGCGGCCAGGGCGCGGATGGTCTTGTGGGCGCGGGCGCGGGTGTCTTCGGCGGTGATGGTGGCCTTGCGTTCGCCCCAGCACTCGATGCCTTCGAACAGGGTGCCGCTCATGTTCCAGCGCGGCTCGCCCGCGGTGAGGGTGGCGTCCAGGTGAATGTGCGGTTCGACGAAGGGCGGCACCACCAGGTTGCCGCCGGCATCCAGGTGCTCGGGGCCGAAGGCCGGCGCGGCGGTGGGGGCGTCCGGGCCCTGCTGGACGATGCGGGCGATGCGGCCGTTTTCCAGGTGCAGTTGGTGCAGGCCTTCACGGTGGCGCAGGCGGGCGTTGGTGATCAGCATCGGAGCGGTTCCTCGGGTCGGGCAATCAGCGGTTCAGCCGTGGGATCCGGGCGGCGGCCCTTGTCCCTCGGTCATTGGGCTGTGCTTCAACCGGTACCGGTCGAAGCAGGCAGGTGGTTCGGGGCGGGTCATGATAGACCCGGAACGCGCCGGGAGGGCAAGGCCCGGGTTCAGGCCCGGGCGTCGAGGGTGGCGCTGGTGCGGGCGCCGAGCCAGGCGCTGAGCAGGACATAGCTCAGGCTGGCCACGCCGATGCCCACCAGCGGCGCGACCCAGGGCGAGCAGAAGGCCGCCAGGGTGCCCAGGCCATAGGCGGCCAGGCCCGGCCAGTTCCAGGCCGGCAACTGGCTGTCGGCCAGGCGCGGGTAGCGGCCACGCCAGCGGTAGAAGAAGTCCGCCATGATCACCCCGCCAATCGGCGGAATCACCGTGCCCAGCAGGATCAGGTAGGGCACCAGCAGGTCGTACATGCCGAGCATCGCCAGCAGGGTGCCGATCAGCGCGCCCACCAGGGTCACGGTCTTGCGCCGGTCGGTGCGCAACAGGTTGCAGCCGGCCACGGCGAAGTTGTAGATGGTGTTGTCCTGGGTGCTCCAGATGTTCAACAGCAGCATGGCCATGGCCGCCATGGCAAAACCCTGGAGCAGCAGCACTTCGACCACGTCCGGCTGCTGGTAGACGATGGCGCCGTAGGCACCGATCAGCACCATCAGGCCGTTGCCGATAAAGAAGCCGATCAGGCTGGCGCTCACCGCCACCCGCGCCGAGCGGGAAAAACGGGTCCAGTTGGTGGCCTGGGTGGCGCCGCTGACGAAGGTGCCGAACACCAGGGTGATGGCGCTGGAAAGGTCCAGGCTGGCGCTTGGCGTGACCCCCAGCAAACCGTCGAGGCCGCCGACCTGCCGGGTGGCCACCCACATCGACAGCAGCAACAGCAGGCCCATGGCCGGCACCGCGATCCAGGACAGGATCTCCAGGCCGCGATAACCGATGTAGGCGGTGGCGCAGAAGGCCATGCCGAACAGCAGCATCAGCCCCAGTACCGCACCCGGATCCAGCTGGAAATACTTGCCCAGCACCACCGCGGCGGTGGCGGTGCCCCAGGCGTACCAGCCGATCTGGGTGAAACCCAGGATCAGGTCGCTGAGCTTGCTGCCCCGTTCGCCGAAGCAGAAGCGCCCCATCAGCACCGTGTTCAGCCCGCTCTTGAAGGCGATGTAGCCGAGGCTGGCGGCGTAGATCCCCAGCAGTAGGTTGCCGACGAGGATCACCACCAGCAGGGTGGTGAAGTCGAAGGCCACCCCCAGCTTGCCGCCGGCGAACATGGTGGCAGTGAAGAAGGTGAAGCCCAGCAGCACCATGGCCATGGAGGCCAGGCCCTTGCGGGCGTGCTGCGGAACTTCGCTCAAGGGGTAGTCGTTGCCGGGTTCGTGCTGGGTCATGGGCCTGTCCCTGGTCGCAGTGATGCCACGCTGTTGCAGGCGCCGTGCCAATCCTTGACGGCAGGGCCGGGCGCCCCAGCAGTTATAGCCGATGCCCGTGCCCCTGCACCGGGTGCCTGTGGCCCGGGGGCGAAAGCGGTGCACCCTTGGGCCAGATTGGTTCACCGGCGGTTCAGTCCTCGTCGGGGCTGAAAATGCTTTCGATGGGCATCTCGAAGGCCCGGGCAATCTTGAACGCCAGGGGCAGGCTGGGGTCGTAGCGCCCGGTCTCGATGGCATTCACCGTCTGCCGTGACACCTCGAGGCGGGTGGCCAGTTCGGCCTGGGACCAGCCTTGCCGGGTGCGCAGTTCGCGCAGTTGGTTGTTCATCGGTAGCGCCGCACGCCGGCCACCGTGGCCAGGGCCCAGACCAGCCCCATCACGGGCCATACGTAGAACATCGAGAGCCGGGGCAGGCCGGCGGTTTCCAGGAAGCCGTAGCTGAAGGTGATCAGCGCGGTGCAGACAAAGGACAGGCCCAGGGCTTCGAGCTGGATGCGCCGGGCCAGTTCGTCCATGCGTCGCAACTGGCGCACCACCGCCAGGGCCATGGCCACCATGGGGACCACCGGCACCAGGGCCAGGGCGATCTTGCCCGGGCCCGGGTTCATGTCCGCCAGCCAGTGGCTGCTCAGCAGCACGCAGGCGATGTAGGCCAGCAAGGCCAGGCCGAATTCCCTGAAATAGCGTTTGGTGCCCATGGGCGATCTCCTTTTAGTAAAGTGTCCTTTACATTAGGGGAGGCGCTTTTTCATGTCAAGGGTGCTTTACATTAACGCCGTCACGCTCAGTCGAAGAGGGCCACGCTGCGCCGGCCTTCGTGGAAGTCGAAGGCCTCCTGGATATCCCGTTCCACAGTGCGTCCCTGGGACAGCGGCGGCAACTGGTCCGGGGCGAAGAACGCCGCGTCGCTGGTTTCGCTGCCGGCCATCGGGGCCTCGGCGTCTTGCCGTTCGCAGAGGAAGTAGAGCTTGTAGAAGTCCCGGTGATCGGGCTTGTAGGGCCCCTTGGCCTTGTGCCGCAGGCCGTACAGTTGGCGCACCGAAACCTGCAGCCCGGCTTCTTCGCGGATTTCCTTGATGATGTTCTGCGCCGCCGACAGGCCCACATCGGCGTAGCCCCCGGGCAAGGCCCAGAGGCCGTCGTGCTGCTCGCGCACCAGGAGGATCTTGCCGTCCTCGATCAGCGCGCCGCGCACTTCCACCATCGGCGTCGAGTAGCGCTGGGCGAAGTCCGAGACCAGTTCGTTGATGCGTTCCAGGGGCACGTTGCCCAGCTGCGCGAGCATGTCGTGGGCGATCTCGGCGACTTCCTGGTAGCGCTCGCGATCATGCACGTCGCGGCAAAAATGCAGGCCGGTGGAGGCGATGGCTTGCAGGCGTTTGGCGTGGGTCAGCCAGCTGCTTTCCATGAGAGAGGTTCCTGCAACGTCAGAGAGAAGGCGCTTGTTTTAAGCCCTGGGCGCGCCGGGAGCAAGCACCACGCCGTGGCCGGCGGCGTGGCGCGGTGGGATCACCCGGTGAGCTGTTGCCGATGGCAACGCACTTGCTGCGTCGCATCGCCCAGCAGCTGTTGCGGCAGCTCGCAGCCCGGGCCGCGGCGGCTGCAGCGGTCGAAGAAGAAACAGCCGGCGGGCAGCTTGCGGTTGCCCGGCAGTTCGGTGGGCGCCGAGAGCTGGCTGTCCGCCAGGGGGGCGCCCAGGCGCGGCACTGCATCCAGCAGCAGTTGGGTGTAAGGGTGGCGCGGGCGCTCCAGCACCTGTTCGGCGCTGCCCAGCTCCACGATCTGCCCCAGGTACATCACTGCCACCCGGTCGGCCATGTGCCGGACCACCGAGACGTTGTGGGAGATCAGCACGAAGGTCAGGCCGCGGCTGCGTTGCAGGTCCGCCAGCAGGTTGAGGATCTGCGCCTGCACCGAGATGTCCAGGGCCGAGGTCGGCTCGTCGAGGACGATGATGTCCGGGTTCGACGCCAGGGCCCGGGCAATGGCGATGCGCTGGCGTTGGCCGCCGGAGAACTGGTGCGGGTAGCGCTCCAGGTATTCGCCGCGGATGCCTACCTGCTGCGCCACCTTGGCGGCGATCTCACGCATCTGCGCCACCGGGGTGTTGCCCAGGGCGAACAGCGGCTCGGTGATGATCTTCCAGATCGGCAGGCGCGGGTCGAGGGACGACTGCGGGTCCTGGAACACGATCTGCACGTGGCTGTGGCGCTCGCGGTCGCTGGCGTAGGCCCAGCGCAGGTCGCCGCTGCTGGGCTTGACCAGGCCCATGAGCAGTTGCGCCAGGGTGCTCTTGCCGCAGCCGGATTCGCCGACGATGCCTAGGGTTTCCCCGGGGCGCAGTTCCAGGTCGATGCCGTTCAGGGCATGGGCGAAGGCCCGTGGCCGGCCCAGCCAGTCATTGCTCAGGGGAAAGCGCACCTGTACATCGTTGAGGCGCAGCAGCGGCTCGCTGCCGGCCCGGGGTTGCGAAGCATTCATTGGGCGGACTCCGGGGCAGCCAGCCAGCAGGCGCTCTTGTGCTGCTGGCTGGCGTTGATCGAATGCAGCGGCGGCCGTTGGGCACACACCGCCATGGCCTGGCTGCAGCGCTCGCGGAAGGTGCAGCCGCCGGGCAGGTGGGCAAGGTTGGGCACCTGCCCGAGAATGGTCAGCAGCGGCTCGCCGGGGCGCACTTGCTCCGGCAGGCCGCTGAGCAGGCCGCGGGTGTAGGGGTGTTGCGGGTCGAGCATGACCTGGGCAGTACTGCCTTGCTCCACCACGGCGCCGGTGTACATCACATAGACCCGGTCGCAGAACTGCGAGACCACCGCCATGTCGTGGGTGATCAGGAGGATCGCGGTGCCCCGTTGTCGGGCCTTCTCGCGCAGCAACAGCAGCACTTGGCGCTGCACGGTGACGTCCAGGGCGGTGGTCGGCTCGTCGGCAATCAGCAACTGCGGATCGCAGGAAAATGCCAGGGCGATCATCACCCGCTGGCGCATGCCTCCGGACAGCTCGAACGGGTAGGCCTGGAGCACCTGCTCGGGGTCGGCGATGTGCATGTCGCGCAGCAGGGCGATGGCCTTGGCCCGGGCCTCGTCCTGGCTCAGGCGCTGGTGATGGATGATCACGTCGAGCATCTGCCGGCCGATGCGCCGGGTCGGGTTGAGGGCGGTCATCGGTTCCTGGAAGATCATCGCCGCGTCGCGGCCACGGATCTGCAGCAGCTGTTTTTCCGGGGTGGTGAGCATGTCGCGGCCCAGCAGGCTGAGGCTGCCGGAGGTGATGCGGTAGCTGCGCTCGGGCAGCAGGCGCAGGCTGAGCATGGCGGTCACCGACTTGCCCGAGCCGGACTCGCCGACCACGCCGACGATTTCCCCCGGGTTGACGTGCAGTGACACGCCGTTGAGGGCCTGTACGTTGCTGCGGTAGGCGGGGAATTCCAGGCTCAGGTTGTCGATGTTGAGAACGGCGGATGAGCTCATGGTCATTTCCCCTGTTGCCGTGGGTCGAGCAGGTCACGGATGCCGTCACCCAGCAGGTTGAACCCGGTGGCGGTGAACAGGATCGCCAGCCCGGGAAAGGTCGAGTACCACCAGTTGTCGAGGATGAAGTTGCGCCCGGTGGCCACCATCGCCCCCCATTCGGCGGTGGGCTGTTGCGCCCCCAGGCCAATGAAGCCCAGGGCCGAGGCCATGAGGATGGCGCTGCCGATGTCCAGGCTCAGTTGCACCAGCAGCGGCGGCATGGCGTTGCGCCCCACGTGCCAGCTGACGATGTGCCAGCGCCCGGCGCCGTAGGTCTGCGCCGCCTTGACGTAGCCCATCTGGCGGATGCTCAGGGCCTGGCCCCGGGCCAGGCGCACATAGAACGGAATGCGCACCAGGGTGATCGCCAGCATGGCGTTGAACAGGCTCGGGCCCAGGGCGGCGGCCAGGGCCATGATCAGCACCAGCGATGGCACCGAGAGCATGATGTCCATCAGGCGCATGATCAGGCTGTCGAAGCGCCCGCCGATGATCCCCGACAGGCAGCCCAACAGGCCCCCGGCCAGGCACGAGGCGAAGGCCACGAACAGGCCCACGCCCACCGACTGGCGGCTGCCATGGAGCACCCGGCTGAACAGGTCGCGGCCCACTTCGTCGGTGCCGAACCAATGGGCGGCGCTGGGAGCGGCCAGGCGTTGGGCCAGGTTCAGGGCGTTGGGGTCATGGCTCGACAGCCAGGGGGCAAAGGCCATGCACAGCAGAACCAGCAGGGTCATGCACAGCCCGGCGATGGTCAGCGGGCTTTGCCGCACGCGGTAGCCCAGGTAGGCCAGGCGGGTGCGCCAGCCGCTGGCCTGGGCGGTGGGTTGTGGCAGGGGAATGTTCAAGGGAGCGGACATCTCAACTTACCTCGCCAATGCGCGGATCGATCACCCGGTACAGCAGGTCGATCGCCATGTTCAGCAGCACATAAATGAACGACACCAGGATCGCGAAGCCCATCACCGCCGGGAAATCCAGGGCCTGGATCGACTTCACCACGTAGGCGCCCATGCCCGGCCAGGCGAATACCGTCTCGGTCAGTACCGCGCCGTACAGCAAATCGCCCAGGGTCAGGCCGAGCACCGTCACCGAGGGGATCAGGGCGTTGGGCAGGGCGTGGCGCAGGATCACCGCCCAGCGCGACAGGCCGTAGGCCCGGGCGGTGCGGATGTAGTCTTCGCCGAGTTGGTCGAGCATGGCCGAGCGGATCTGCCGCGCCACCACCCCGAGGTTGACGAAGCCCAGGGTCACCGCCGGCAGGATCAGGTGCTGCAGGGCATTGAGGAACAGCGGGATGTCCCCGGCCAGCAGCGAGTCGATCAGGTAGAAGCCGCTGACCGTGGGCGGCGGCTCCAGGCCTTCGTCCAGGCGCCCGCTTCCGGGCAGCCATCCGAGGTGGCCGTAGAACAGCACGATCAGCCCCAGCCCCAGCCAGAACGCCGGGGTGGAAATGCCGGTGACCGCCAGGGTGCGGGCGATCTGGTCGATGAAGCGGTTGTGATAGACCGCCGACAGTACCCCCAGTGGCACCCCCACCAGCACCGACAGCAGCAGGGCGGCCAGGGCCAGCTCCAGGGTTGCCGGGAAGAAGCTCTGCAGGTCCTCCAGCACCGGGCGGCTGGTGCGGATCGAGGTGCCCAGGTCGCCGTGCAGCAGGTCGAGCATGTAGCGCCCGTACTGCTGGTACAGCGGCAGGTCCAGGCCCAGCTGGTGGCGGATGTTCTGCACGATGGCATCGCTGGCCCGGTCGCCGGCGATCAGCCGCGCCGGGTCACCGGGAATCAGGTGCGAGATGGTGAAGGTAATCAGCGAAACCCCGACCACGACCAGCAACAGGCCGAGCAGGCGTTTGCGCAACATATTCAGGAAGGCCATGAGGCAACCTCGTTAACGCTTGACGAACGGCAGGGGGCACGACGGCCCCTCGCCGGGGACACGGCAACCCGGCACCACCCCGTTTCAGGGGCCGGCGACGGGGAACGCAGGGCCGGTCCTACTTGCTGATTTCAGCGATGTTGAACACCTGTTCCAGCATCGGATGGAACACGTAGCCCTTCACCGAATCGCGCATCGGCAGGCTGTAGTTCTTCTGGTACAGGTAGGCGTAGACGTTGTCCTTGAGGACGATCTTCTGCGCCTTCTGGTACAGCTCGATGCGCTTGGCGGTGTCGTTGGTGGCCGCGGCATCGCGGATCAGGCTGTCCACCTCGGGGTTGCTGTAGAACGAGCGGTTGCCCGGCAGGCCCTGCAGGCTGGAGTCGAACCAGAAGTTCATGAACATGTAGGGGTCGGCGAAGTCCGGGCTCCAGGAGCCGATGGCCACGTCGTAGTCGCCCTTGCCCACCCGTTCACGCATGGTGGCGTTGGCCAGCTTCTCCATCTTCAGGTTGATGCCCAGGGGCGCCAGGCCCGCTTGCAGGGTCAGGCCGATGGACTCCCAGTTGGCGTCCTTGTCCGAGTAGAGGTAGGTCAGGTTGCTGATTTTCTGCGGGACCTTGGCCAGGCTGGCCTTGGCGCCGTCGAGGTTCTGCTGCATCAGCGGCAGGCTCGGGTCGTGGGCCCACATGCCGTCGGGGATCGGCCCGTTCATCAGCTTGGCCTGGCCCTTGAGGATGCCGTCGACGATGCCCTTGTAGTCGATGGCCTGGACCAGTGCCTGGCGCGCTTCGACGTTGTCCAGGGGCGCACGCTTGTTGTTCAGGTACAGGTAGTTGACCCGCAGCGAGGGGAAGGTCTGGATCACGATGCCTGGCTTGCCGGCCAGGGTGCCGAGCTGGTCTTCGGGCATGTCCTCGATGATGTCCAGGTCGCCGCGTTCCAGTTGCAGGCGGCGCACCGAGGCCTCGCTGATGATCTTGATCACCACCTTGTTCAGGCTCGGCTTGGGGCCGGCGTAATAGCTGTTGGGTTCCAGCGTCAGCGCCTGGCCCTTCTGCCAGTTGCTCAGGCGGAAGGCCCCGGAGCCGGCGGTGTGGGTCGAGAGGTAGGCGTTGACGTCCTCGCCCTTGTTGGCCACGTCCGGGTTGATGATGCCGCCGCCGTTGTGGGCCAGGGTGTAGAGGAAGGGCGCGTAGGGTTTCTTCAGGGTGAAGCGCACGGTCAGCGGGTCGACCACGGCCACGCTCATGTCATCCGGGAAGGCGCCGGACGGGCCTTGCTTGAGCTGCATCAGGCGGTCGAAGGAGAACTTCACCGCGGCGGCGTCCACCGGCTTGCCGTCGTCGAACTTGTTGCCCGGCTTGAGCTTGAAATCCCAGGTCAGGTTGTCGGCGGAGGTGCTCCAGCTCTCGGCCAGGTCGCCCTGGACTTCGGTGCTGCCCTTGCCGTTCTCGACCTTGTAGGTCACCAGCTTCTGGTAGGCCGGGTAGGTCACGGCCCAGTCGTTGTTGTCGATGGTCACGGCGGGGTCGAGGGTCTGCGGGTCGGCGGCCTTGCCGATCATCAGGGTGTCCTTGGGCGCGGCGGCGCTGGCTGCCTGCCACGCGCCCAGGCTCAGGGCGGCGCACAGCAGGGACAGGGCGACACGGGTGGACAGACGCACATCAGGGTGATTGCGGTTAGGGGTCATGCCGGTTTCCTTGATCATTCGATGTTGGGAAGTTCGTCAGGTTTTTTATAAAAGCTATAACCGGGCAGTTGTTGCTGAAGCAGTGTTGCAGTAGGACCGGCTTGGGGCAGTTAGCTGCCTGTTGTTGTGGCCGGTGGGGAACGGGAAATCAGTGTTCGAAGGGCTGGTCGTGCTCCTGGATCAGGGGAAAGTCCTCGGCGTTGGGCAGCTCGTAGTGCCACCACTCGGTGGGGATCGCCTCGAAGCCGGCGCTGAGCATGATCCCCAGCAGCATCAGGCGGTTGCGCTGCACCTGGGGCGGCAGGTCGCTGTAGAACTGGTGCGACTTGGGCTCCATGGCGTCGAAGGCGGTGCCCATGTCCAGCGGCTCGCCGGTTTCATCCACCAGGGTCAGGTCCACGGCCACGCCCCGGGTGTGGTGCGAGCCCAGGCGCGGGTCGCGCACGTAGTCCGGGTTGGGCAGGGCCTGCCACAGCAGGTGCTGGGCGTAGGCCGGGCGGTAGGCGTCGTAGATGCGCAGGCCCAGGCCGGCCATGCGTGCCAGCTGGCTGGCCTTGTACAGGCAGGCGGCGGCGTCCTTGTGCAGCAGGCAGCGGGCGTTGCGATAGATCACCTGGCCGGCCAGGTTGTCGGCGCTGGCGTAGATCAGGTCGATCTGAAGCTGATGGCGCTGGGCGTCGATTTCGACAAGGGGGCTGTTGTTCACTCACTCACTCCATCTGGGTTAACGCTTGAAGGTCAGGACTCGAACTGGCCGAAGGCTTCCTGCAACTGTCGGTTCTTGGCCAGGCGCTGGTCCAGGCGCTCGCCATAGCCCTCGGCCACGGCGGACACCATCAGGTTGAACAGGCAGGTCAGGGGCGCGAGGGAATCCCAGAACTGGCCGACATCGGTTTTCAGTTGCAGCAGGTCCAGCGGGTAGTCCCGGGCCCAGGGGCACTGCAGGTCGGTGACCAGGGCCAGGGGCAGGGCGTTGGCATTGGCCACTTCGCAGAAGGTCTGGGTGATGCTGGAGTAGGCGCGAAAGTCGGAGATGATCGCGTAGGGCTTGGCAAAGCCGGAGTTCAGGGTCTCGGCGTAGATGCCTGAAAGCCCGTCCACGTAGTAGACCTTGGGCCGGATGTATTCCAGGTGGCTGTGGAAGGCGTTGAGGATGCCCCGGGTCGACTGAATGCCGATGATGAACACCGCGTCGGCCTCGACGATCTGTTGCACGATGGCGGCGAAGGGCTGGCTGCGGGCCAGGCCATAGACATGCTGGATGGCCTCGATCTCGCGATGCATCGAGCGCTCCAGGGCATCGTCCTGATGGGCTTCGCTGCGAAAGGCGCCGAGCCGATCGGTGATCAGCCAGGAGGCCGGGGCATCGCCGCGCAGGCCTTGCTTGACGTCATCCAGGTTGCGATAGCCCAGCGAGCGCAGGAAGCGCCCCACGGAAATCCCCGTGGTGCCGGCTTGCTGGGCGATGCTGTCGGCGGTCTCGAAGGGCAACTGCTGCAGGTTGGCCAGCAGGTACGTGGCGATGCGCTTGCCGGTGGGTGTCAGGCTTGCGAACTGCTGTTCCAGGGTGACTTGGAAACTGTTCTTGTCCATGACCATCTCGCCGGGCGTTCGCTGGAAATGTTATTTGTGTTTCATTTTTGTATCTCGTGTTAGAAACATAACATCGGCTTTCGCGACAAGACAAGGCTTTTGTCCGGGGTGGTCGTTTTCGGCAGAAAGTGACGTTGCCGGCTATCTCAGCCCGATGGAGGGGAAGCGCTCAGCCAGCACCCGAGGTCGAAGATGGCGGCTTCCACACTGCTGCTGCGGCCGCTCCAGCTGCAGGCCAGCATCAGGTTGCGCGGCAGGTTGAAGTCCTCCACCGCAAAGCCCTGGGCGTCGCGCCCGGCGTGATCGTGGGGCACCTGCCGGCGCAGGGTGGCGGAGCCTTCGAAGTAGGCCCACACCGGTTTGCCCAGGGCGACCGCCGCGCCCACTTCGAAGGCGGTGCCGGAATCCGGCTCCAGGCCGCGAAAGTCATTCAGGTTGGCCAGCAATGCATCGCAGCCGCGGATCATCTGCAGGTTCTGCCGGTAGATCCACTGTGCGGTGGCTTCTGGCGTGAGGCGAGGTGGCGCCTGGTTATCCAGGGGAAACAGGCCGTGCAGGCCCTGGGCGCTGCACAGTTGCTTGAGGTATTCGCCATGGGCCGGGGCGTCGGCGCGAAACACATCGAAGCCGGCGAGGTAGATACGTGGAGGCATGGAGAGGGCTCCTGGGGTCAGTCCAGTGGCTTGCTCATGTACACCCGGTGCAGGCCGTGCTCCACGGCGCGGTGGGTTTCCACGTAGCCGTGGCGGCTGTACAGGGCGATGTTCTCGCTCATGGCTGCGTTGGTATACAGGCGCACGCAACTGTGACCGGCGGCCGCGGCCTGTTGTTCGGCAAAGGCCAGCAGTTGCCGGCCATGGCCCCGGCCCTGGGCCTCGGGGTGGACCGCCAGGTTGTCCAGCAGCAGGGCTTGATGGGCGTCCAGCAGGACAACGAAACCGGCGATTGCCTGTTGCTCCTCCAGGACCCAGACCTGCCGGGCCAGCACCAGGCATGAATAGTCTTCGAGCATGGGCGCCGGTTCCCGGCCGATCCGCGCGATATAGGGTGCATAGGCGCGCTTGGCGATGCCTTCGATGGCGGCGAGGTCGGGCAGGGCAGCGGGGCGAATGGTCGGCGGCATGGGCGCGAGTGCTCGGGTAACGGCGGGGTGGGGCAATCATAGGCATAAAAAAACCACCCCGTGGGGTGGTTTCTTCGGCGGGCTTATTCGCCGCGGTAGATGCAGCCGCTGGTGCAGGTTTCGTGGATGCGGATCGCACTCAGCTCCGGCAGCAGGGGCTTGAGCTCATTCCAGATCCATTTGGCCAGGACTTCGCTGGTGGGGTTTTCCAGGCCGGGAATGTCGTTCAGGTAGTTGTGGTCCAGGCGCTCGTACAGCGGCTTGAAGATCGCCTTGATTTCCGAGAAGTCGCGGATCCAGCCGGTGTGTGCGTCGACCTCGCCACTGAGGTGGATCGCCACCTTGAACGAGTGGCCATGGAGGCGGCCGCACTTGTGGCCCTCGGGCACGAAAGGCAGGCGGTGGGCGGATTCGAAGGTAAATTCTTTGAAGATTTCCACAGTGTCGGTCAGCTCTGTCAGATGGCTATCGCCCGGGGGCGAGTTGAGGCAGGCGGCGAGTTTATCAGCTTGCCCCGGCGCTTGCGGAAAAACCCTGACTAAAGGGTCAGTGCGCAGCCTGGGGCAGCCTCACAGGCTTTGCAGGCGTTCGCCCAGGCGATTCTGCGCCGCCAGTTCGAGGAACTCGTCCCCCAGGCGCCGGCTTTCGTCCATGGCGTTGCGCCAGTATTTTTGCCGGCCGGCGTCATCGCCCATGAAGCGCTTGAAGTCGTTGCGGTCCGGCAGTTTGCCGTAGGGCAGGCGCGCCAGGTATTCCTTCGACGGCGCCAGCAGCAAGACGTCCCGCAGGCGTTCGGGGCTGGCCCGGCGCCAGGGCAGGGTCTTGTCGAACCAGCCGGGGATCACCCGGTCGGTGAAGTGCGGGTAGAGCACGATGTCGCTGCCGCTGTAGGGCAGGTCCAGGTGGTAGTCCAGCAGGCCGCCGTCGCGGAAGGTGCCGGCCCCGGCGCCGGGCAGATCGCGCACGCCCTGCATGACCATGGGGATCGAGCCCGAGGCCAGCAGCGCCTGGCGCAGGTTGCCGCGGTCCAGGGGCACGAAGCGCGAAGGGAAGTCTTCCAGGGTGTGCAAGGGCGGGGCCAGGCGCGGGTCGTGCAGCACCAGGCGCTCGAAGTGCCGGGCCAGGCGCGCGCGGCCCCGCAGATTGTCGGCGATCACCGAGGACAGCCCCAGGCCGAGGCGCCCGCGATGGTCGTCGGCGAGCAGGCCGTGGCTTTTGACCACCATGATGTTCAGCCGGTAGTGAGGGTTGTCGAGGATCGAAGCGTCGCGGCCCTCCAGCAGGTCCTCGAGCATGCGCCGGGAGCTCTGGCTGATCTGCGCCATGGTCACGCCCTTGGCAAAGCTCTGGGCGTTGTACAACTGGCCGAGGCGGCGGATGCCTTCGGCGGCGTCCGGCAGGCAGGCGCTGGCGAAGCGCCAGGAACCCACCGAGGCGCCGATCAGCGAGCGTTCCCGGGGCGCCGATGGCAGCCATTCACCGAACAGCGCCAGGTCCAGGCCCTGGATGCCCAGGGCCTTGGGGCCGCCGGCGGCGCCGGGCAAGGTGCCGACTTCACGGGGGTGCAGGCCTTGCTGGCGGATGCGGGCCAGGGCGCGGGGGCCGGCCTTGAGGGTCAGGGCGGGAAACTTGATATGGATGGCGGTCATACCGGGCTCACTCTTGAATCAGCCGCCGAGTATAGAGACACCTGGGGCCGCGGGCCGAGTGAAACCTGTGTCAGGCCCATGCTGGCCATTCAGTTTCAATTAAGTTGCCTTGGGTATGGTCTGCGGCATCGGCCTTTGGCCACCGACTTTGGAGAACTGCCATGAAGACCCTTGCCGCGCTGTTCGGCGCCAGCCTTGTCGCCCTGACCGCCAGCCTGGCCCACGCCCGCGACCTGGGGCCGGACGAAGCCCTGAGACTGCGCGACGCTGGTACCATTGTGTCCTTTGAAAAACTCAATGCCGCGGCCCTGTCCCGGCATCCTGGGGCGAGCATCAGTGAAACCGAGTTGGAAGAAGAGTACGGCAAGTACATCTACCAGGTTGAACTGCGCGACCCGCAGGGGCTGGAATGGGACCTGGAACTGGACGCCGTGAGCGGCCAGGTACTCAAGGATCATCAGGACACCTAATGAACCGCACTCTGCGCACCGCCGGCAGCCGTGCAGCCCTGGCGCTGCTGCTGTTCTGCTCCCTGGCCATGGCCCGCGACCTGGACCAGGACGAGGCCCTGCGCCTGCGCCAGCAAGGGGTGATCCTGCCCCTGGAGCAACTGCTCAAGCAGGCCATGGACCGTTACCCCGGGGCCAAGCTGCTGGAGGCCGAGCTGGAAGAAAAGCACGATGTGTACATCTATGAAGTCGAGCTGTTGACTGTGGACGGGGTGGTTCGCGAGCTGGACCTGGAAGCCGCCACCGGGCGTTTGTTGAAAGATGAGGAAGACGACTGATGCGCCTGCTTGTGGTGGAAGACCACGTATCCCTGGCCGATGAACTGCTTGAAGGCCTGAACCGCCAGGGCTACGCCGTGGACTGGCTGGCCGACGGCCGCGACGCGCTGTACCAGGGCGCCAGCGAACCCTATGACCTGATCATCCTCGACCTCGGCCTGCCCGGGGTGCCGGGCCTGGAGGTGCTGCGAAAGTGGCGCGCCGATGGCCTGGCAACGCCGGTGCTGGTCCTCACCGCCCGCGGCTCCTGGGCCGAGCGCATCGAGGGGCTCAAGGCCGGCGCCGACGATTACCTGAGCAAACCGTTCCATCCCGAAGAGCTGCACCTGCGGGTCCAGGCCCTGCTGCGCCGCTCCCATGGCCAGGCCAACCAGCAGACCCTGCAGGCCGCCGGGCTGCACCTGGACGAGGGCCGGCAATGTGTGGTCCGCGACGGCCAGGATGTCTTGCTGACCGCCGCGGAGTTCCGCCTGTTGCGCTATTTCATGCTGCACCCGCAGCAGATCCTTTCCAAAAGCCACCTGGCCGAACACCTCTACGACGGTGAAACCGAGCGCGATTCCAACGTCCTCGAAGTTCACGTCAACCACCTGCGGCGCAAGCTGGGCCGCAGTGTGATCGAAACCCGCCGCGGCCAGGGTTATCTGTTCGGCGGAACCACTTCGTGAGATCGATCCAGCGCCGCCTGAGCCTGGGCCTGATCACGGTGATGGTGGTGGTCGGGCTGGTGCTGGCGCAGACCAGCCTCTGGCTGTTCGAGGTGGGCTTGCAACGCTACCTGGAAGCCGGCCTGCGCAACGACAGCGAGAGCCTGCTGCTGGCCCTGGTGCGCGGCCCTCAGGGGCTGCAGCTGGATGAACGGCGTCTGTCGCCGGCCTACCAGCGGCCGTTTTCGGGGCACTATTTCCGTATCGATTTTGCCGATGTGCACTGGCGCTCGCGCTCACTGTGGGACCAGGAACTGCCGCAACTGGAGCGCGCCGGCCTGCAGGGCAACCTGCAACTGGGGCCGGAGGGCCAGCAACTGCTGGTGCTGCGCAGCGACTACAAGCGCCTCGGGCAGTCGATCTCCATCAGCGTGGCCCAGGACTACACCCCGGTGCGTGAAAGCTTCCAGCGCATGCGCCAGATCGGCCTCGGGCTGGGGCTGGCCGGGCTGCTGCTGATCCTGCTGCTGCAACGCCTGACCGTGCGCCGCGCCCTGCGCCCGCTGGAAACCGCCCGCGAGCAGATCGCCCAGTTGCAACAGGGCCAGCGTTCGCAACTGGATGCCCAGGTGCCGGTGGAACTGGAGCCCCTGGTGGCGCAGATCAACCACTTGCTGGCCCATACCGAAGACAGCCTCAACCGTTCCCGCAATGCCCTGGGCAACCTGGGCCATGCCTTGAAGACCCCGCTGGCGGTGCTCCTGAGCCTGGCGTCGAGCCCCAGGCTCGACGGCCATCCCGAGGTGCGCAGGATGCTCCAGGAACAGTTGGAGCAGGTGCAGCAGCGCCTCAATCGCGAACTCAACCGCGCGCGGCTGGCGGGGGATGCGCTGCCCGGGGTGCTGTTCGAGTGCGATGCCGAGCTGCCGGGGCTCCTGGCGACCTTGAACATGATCCATGGCCAGCACCTGGAACTGAGCTACCAGGCGCCACCGGGGCTGCGCCTGCCCTGGGACCGGGAAGACCTGCTGGAGCTCTTGGGCAACCTGCTGGACAACGCCTGCAAATGGGCGGATGCCCAGGTGCGCCTGAGCGTGGAAGAGCGGCCGCAGGGCTTCTGCCTGGCGGTGGACGACGACGGCCCGGGCATTCCCGAAGCGCGGCGCGATGAGGTATTCGGCCGGGGCACGCGCCTGGATGAACAGACCCACGGCCATGGGCTGGGCCTGGGCATCGTGCGCGACATCGTCGACGCCTGCGGTGGAACCCTGAACCTGGGGGAAAGCGAGTGGGGCGGCTTGCGGGTAGAGATCGAGCTGCCCAGGCGCTGAACTTGCCGGGCGCCAGGTTCGGCGCCCGTGGCGGCTATCGCAGCCTGCGGCAGCGGGGTCAGACGCGGAACTGGTCCATCAGGCTCTGTTGCTGGTTGGCCAGGCTGTTGAGCGACTGGCTGACCCGCGCCGATTCATTGGCCTGCTCCGACAGCGATTCGGTGACATCGCGAATGGTCGCCACGTTGCTGTTGATCTCTTCGGCCACCGCGCTCTGCTGTTCGGCGGCGCTGGCGATCTGCAGGTTCATGTCGCTGATCACGGTTACCGCATCGCCGATCTGGCGCAGGGCGGTGACCGCCTGGCCCACTTGTTCGACGCTGCCCTGGGCCTGGCGATGGCTGTTGTTCATCGAACCCACCACCTCCCGCGTGCCGTTCTGCAGTTGCTCGATCACCTGGCGGGTTTCTTCCACCGACTCCTGGGTGCGCTGGGCCAGGTTGCGCACCTCATCGGCCACCACCGCGAAGCCGCGGCCGGCTTCCCCGGCGCGAGCGGCTTCGATGGCCGCGTTCAAGGCCAGCAGGTTGGTCTGCTCCGCAATCGAGCGGATCACTTCCAGCACCGAACCGATCTGCTCGCTGTTGGCGGCCAGGCCTTCGACCTGGGTCATGGCGGCGCTCATGTCGGCGGCCAGCAAGTCGATGCTGCGGGTGGTGTGGTCGATCACGTTCAGGCCCTGGCGGGTGGCCTGGTCGGCATCCCGCGCGGCCTGGGCGGCCTGGGCCGCGCTGCGGGCCACGTCCTGGGCGGTGGCGCTCATTTCATGGGAAGCGGTGGCCACCTGGTCCACCTGGCGATACTGCTGCTCCATGCCGGCGCTGGTCTGGGTGGCGATGGCCGAGGACTGGTCGGCGGTGCCGCGAGCGTCCTGCACCGAGCGTTTTACCTCGGCGATGATCGGCTGCAGCTTGTCCAGGAAGCGGTTGAACCAGCCGGCCAGTTGGCCCAGTTCGTCCGGCTTGTCGTAGGCCAGGCGCCGGGTCAGGTCGCCTTCGCCGCTGGCGATGTCTTCGAGCATGTGGGCCACGCCGAGGATCGGCCGGGTCACGCTGCGGGCCATCAGCCACACCAGCAACAGGCCCACCACCGCGGCCAGCAGGCCCAGGCCGAGCTCGATCAGGGTGCCGCTGTTGTTGCGCGCATCCAGCTCGCTTTTCAGGGCTTCGGCCGGGCCTACCAGGACTTTTTCCGGAACATCCAGCAGTACGCCCCAGGCCTTGCCACCGGGGATCGGGGTGAAGGGCGCCAGCACCTTGAGTTCACGGTTGCTGTGCAGGCTCTGGGTCTGGGTGCTGTTGGCCAGCAGGCGGATCAGCTCGGCGCCGTTGGTGGTGTCGACGCTGTCCAGGCGCTGGCTGAGTTTGCTGGCGTCCGGGCTGTAGCCGGCCAGCAGGCCCACCGGGCTCAGGATGCTGACGTTGGTCTGGCCGGCATAGAGGCGCTTGCTGGCGCTCTGGCTGATGGCCTGGAGGCTGTTGAGGTTGATGTCCACCGACAGCGAAGCGATGACTTTGCCGTCCACCATCAGCGGGAAGACGATGCTGGTCATCAGCACCTTCTGGCCGTCGATGTCATAGAAGTAGGGTTCGATCACGCAGGGCTTGAGGGTGCTGCGCGGGCAGGTGAACCAGGCGTTGGCCGGCTGGCCGCTGGGGCCGGTGCGGGTGTCGCTCATGTCGCTTTCGGGCAGTGACATGGAGGTCAGCTTGCCCGGGGTGGGTTGGGACCAGTACAGGGCGAAGCGGCCCTTTTCGTTGCTACCCAGTTCGCTCTGGCCGCCGAACAACTCGTCCTTGCCGTCCAGGGCGTTGGCTTCGAACACCAGGGACAGGCCCAGCAAGTCGGGGTTGGCCTGCAGCGCCGACTTGACCTGGCGGGTCAGGTCCTCGCGCAGGTCGAAGGCGTCGAGGAAGCGTTTCTCGGCCTGTTCCCGCAGGAACAGCACTTGGCGCGAGAAGCCGTGGCCGTATTGATAGGCGTCCATGAATTGCTGGCGAATGCCCAGTGCCTGGACTTCACCCTGGGCCTCGATCCGCGCCTGGGCGGCTTCGTTGAGCATCTCCATGCTCGAGGCCTTCACCAGCTCGGAGCTGTGCTCCATGCGATACAGCGAAAGCCCCACCAACAGCGACACGATGCCCAACAGGCAGAGTCCGGCCAGCAAGGTGATTTTCCATTGGATGGAAAGTTGTCTGAGCGACATGGAGACGTCCTTTATTCGATAAATATCTGAGACTTTGCACTGTAGCGGCCGACCAATGGCGTTCTTTAAACGCGTGTTCGAAATAAACCGCGAGGCGCTGGGGCTGCTGTGCAGCCCGGTGCGGGCAAGCTCCCTCGCCACGGGTACGGGGTTGGTCTTGGGGGCTTTACGAGCAAGCTCGCTCCTGCGGGCGGCGCGGTGCGGGGTTTTGACAAGCCGGGTCGGCTGCTGCAAAGTGCGCCCCCCTAATAAGAACCTCTTTCATTTCGATGTCGGCAGCCCGCTGCCTTCCGGTCGGTCACAGGCTTTTGCGCCATTTTTAGCGGCGCAGTAATGAGGTA